>WBZT01000025.1_pt1 | contig 127067 bp, 98 predicted proteins | sample 5204241 | NCBI WGS metagenome assembly WBZT01 (sample SAMN12344358, study PRJNA552823) | activated sludge metagenome | biome: Activated sludge suspended growth; feature: Nitrification reactor; material: Wastewater; isolation source: activated sludge from nitrification reactor of wastewater...
TGGATTGTACCAAAAGCTGGGGGAATGGCGGGGCCGACGGGATTTGAACCCGCGACTTCCAGATTGACAATCTGGCGTCCTAACCAGGCTGAACGACGGCCCCACGCAACCCAAGATGGCGGAAGAAGAGTTCAGATCTTCAGAATCAAACAGTCTAAATACGGTAGAGTGTACTCTTGTACATCACTACTAATGGATAAGGCAATGCCTTACGCGCAATTCCCTGTATTTCTTCATTGGTAGGCGGAACAGGGATCGAACCTGTGACCTCTGCCTTGTAAGGGCAGCGCTCTCCCAATTGAGCTATCCGCCCGATTTTTCTCGCTCTCGGCAGATTTTCGGGATGCTATCAACTCCACAAAGCAGTGTCAACCAGGAATCATGCATTATTCTTGCAAGATTCTCGCAATATGCAAATTCCTCTGCGAGGCGGCCGGCAGAAGTTGCGAAGGCCCACATTCACCGACGCGATCTGTTGCGCGGGAAACACGCCGTGTGGATTTTTTTCAACTGTGACGAGTCCACATGCGTATAAATTTGCGTCGTCGCAATGTCGGCATGCCCCAACATCGCCTGCACGGATCGCAAGTCAGCGCCCCGTTGCAACAAGTGCGTGGCAAAGGAATGTCGCAGCATATGAGGTGAAGGAATCCTGGCGATGCCGGCCCGGTGCGCACGCGCGCGGAGCAATTTCCAGAAAGCCTGCCTCGTGAGCGGCGTGCCGCGACGGCTCACGAACACGAATCGTGACGACCGTTGTTTCAGCAACGCCGGTCGCGCAGCGAGGAGATAGGCCTGCACCGCCTCAATCGCCGGCCGCCCGATCGGCACGATGCGTTGCTTCTCGCCCTTGCCGGTAATGCCGATATAGCCAACGTCCAGATTGCACTGGTCCACCCGCAGCGAAATCAATTCGGATACACGCACGCCGGCGGCATAGAGCACCTCCACCATTGCGCGATCACGATGATCTTCCGGCAACGGACGGGGCGGCAATTCGAGAAGACGCGTCACTTCCTCGGGACTGAGCGTTTTCGGCAACCGTCGGGCGCGCGAGGCGCTGCGCAAACTCACGGTCGGGTTGGCGGCAATTATCCCCTCCTGCTTCAGAAAGCGGAAGAGACTTCTGACTGCGGCAAGCGCACGCGCGCGGGACGGCGACGCGAGGCCGGACTGATGGAGATGATCGAGAAATCCGGCCAGCAGCGGAGGCGACATCTCGCGCACATCAGAAACCTGCTGATCGCGAAGGTAGTGTTGAAAGCTCGCGACGTCCCGTTGATATGCCAGCAACGTATTGCGCGACAAGCCCCGCGCGATCCGCACATGATCCCAATAGCGCTCGATGAACGGCTCCAACGGGAGTCGCTCCGGAACCGGCGCAGACGGGTCCTCCGACTCACGGCTCATGACAAATACCCTCGCTGGATGCGACGAGGAACAGGCTGCGCCGACTATAGCCAAGCCTTCGGCCGAACACAACGCATCGTCCTCAAGTTACCTTGACACCCCCGCACCTGTTTCCTATAGTAGCCTCACTTGCGGCGAGAGCGTCGCCATGCACAGGAGTCAATGGTTCCTCGATCAGTACCCCGCGCCCCGCATCTCCGCGCGTGCAGCGTCGCCCTCGCGGTGGCGCTCCTCGCGGGCCTCGTCACGCTCAGTGAAGCGGCCCCGGCCAAAAAGAATCCAGCGCCGCCCCGCACAGAGCAATCGAAACCACCGACTGCGGCCGGCCAATCCATCCTCGACCAGGCCAAACGTCTGATCGACTCGGAACAACCGGAAGCCGCAGCGGTTACGCTGCGACGCTTCATCGAAAGCGGACCTGTGCCAGACCTCCTCGACGACGCCTACTTGTTGATGGCCGCCGCCATGTTCGGCATGAAGGAACATGCGGAAACCGTCCGCTACGTCAATCAGCTGCTCGGCGAATTTCCCAGCTCGGACCTGGTCGATCGGGCCAAACTGCTGCTCGCCAAAACTCACGCCCGCGCGGGCAATCTCGACCTGGCGCTCCCCCTACTCTCCGAGGTGCGCAGCCTTTCCGCCGATCCCGCCATCAAGCGCGATGCGCTGCGGCTCACGGGCGAATTCCAGGCGCAGAAGAAAGATTATCTCCGAGCCATTCAAGCCTGGCTGGATGAAATTCCGCTGGATGCCGGCGACCAGGCTCACGACACCGAGGGCCAGATCCGGCAACTCGTCAATGAGCAACTCGACGCCCCGGCGCTCGTGCGCGTCCGCGAGGCCTACCCGAAATCATTTCCAGGAGATCTGGCCTCGATCAAGCTCATCGAGCTCCATACCGCCGCCGGAGAAGATCATCTGGTCGAACGGGATTTGCGCCTCTTCCTGAGCCGCTTCCCCAACCATCCCTATGCCGCAAAAGCAGCCGACCTCCAGGCGGTGGTGCGAACAAAGTTCAAATCACATCCCTACTCCATTGCCGCCATCTTTCCCATGTCCGGAAAACTGGCACCGTTCGGCACCGAAGTCTTGAACGGGATTCAACTCGCGCTGGAACGACCGAAGGACGGCGGTGAAAGTCCTTCCATCGGCCTGATCGTGAAGGATACGGAATCCGACCGGGCGGCCTTTCTGGATGAACTCTCCGGCGTATTGTCCGACGATCGCCCGCTCGCCGTGATCGGCCCGCTCCTATCCAAGAACCTGCCCGTGATGGCAGAGATGGCCGAACGGACACGCATTCCGCTGATCACGCCCAGCGCCACCGCCCCGAACCTGCGACGGTTCGGCAACTACGTCTTCAGCACGGCGCTTACGTATGGTCACCAGGCCAAACGCGTGGCGGACTACGCGGTCAAGGAGCAACAGTTCAAACGCTTTGCCATCCTCTATCCCGACACCCCCTACGGCCGCGACCTGGCCCGCTTGTTCGCGCAAGAAATCCGGCAACAGGACGGAGAACTGATCGTGAGCGAGCCCTACAAGGAAGGCGACAGCGACTTTCGCGCCGTGATCGGCAAGCTCAAAGCCGAGGATCTGAAGAAATACGGCGTGGAAGTGCAAGTCGACAACGATCCGGCCAAAACCGGGATCAGGCAGGGAGGCAAGAAAGGCAAGCGCCTGCTCTACTCACCGGGGTTCGACGCCGTGTTCATCCCCGGACGTTCGCTGGATGTGGGACTGCTGGCAGCCCAATTGGCGTTTTTTGACATCGCGGTTCCGTTGCTTGGGGCCAACGGATGGAACACTCCGGATTTCGCGCGGGTCGCCGATCGAACCGTCGAGGGAGGCGTCTTTGCCGACGGATTTTTCGCCGATAGCAGCAGTCCGGTGGTGCAGGAATTTGTGGAGCGGTATCGCAAGCGGTTTCAGGCCACGCCCTCGCTCTTCGCCGCTCAGGGCTATGACGCCGCGCGATTGGCCGTGGAAGCCATCCGGCGAGGTGCGACCTCCGGAGAGGCCGTCCGCGACTTTTTGATGATGCAGCATGACCTGCCGACCTTGAGCGGCCCCAGCGGGTTTAACCCCGATGGCACCCTCAATCGCCGGGTCTTTCTGATTCAAGTCAAACAGGGAAAGTTCGTCCCACTGGACTGACGGGTGCAGCGCCGGTGGTGAGGAAATCGAACCAGTGAAATTTCCGGCGAGATCGACCAGCGACTCAGGATGCTCCAAAAGGCCGTCCGGCAAGACCGCAACAAGCGAAGAGCCTCAGCGTATGCTCGGGGCACGTTGAGAATCTGAACGACGCGAGCACGCCGGCAGCGGACTGTTTCAGCATCCTGCAAGAACACAGGAGTGATGGCATGACGACGGGTCAGAAACGGGTACTCAGCGGGATGCAGCCAAGCGGGCTGCTTCATCTTGGCAATTGGTTGGGGGCGCTGGAGAATTGGAACGCGCTACAGGAACAGTATGAGTGCTTCTTCTTCGTGGCGGATTGGCATGCCCTGTCCTCCAACTACGCCGACACCAGCCGCATCAGAGAATATGTGCGGGAACTGCTGATCGATTGGCTGGCCGCCGGCATCGACCCGAAGCGCGCCACCGTCTTCGTCCAGTCCCAGGTGCCGGACCATGCCATTCTCCATTTGCTGTTCTCCATGATCATTCCGGTCTCCTGGCTGGAACGGAACCCGACCTACAAGGAGAAGCAGGAAGAGATCAAGGAGCGCGACCTGAGCACCTACGGCTTTCTAGGCTACCCGGTCCTGCAGGCCGCGGACATCCTGCTCTACAAGCCCGATTTCGTGCCGGTCGGCAAAGACCAATTGCCGCACCTCGAACTCACTCGCGAACTGGCGCGCCGTTTCAACAGCCTCTATCGTCCGGTGTTTCCAGACCCGCAGGAACACCTCACCAAGTTCGCGAAGGTCCTGGGCACGGACGGGCGCAAGATGAGCAAGAGCTACGGCAACGCCATCAACCTCTCCGATCAGGAGCCCGTCGTCCGGCAGAAGATCAAAACCATGATTACCGATCCGGCGCGCGTGCGACGCCACGACCCCGGCAACCCGGATGTCTGCCCCGTCTACGACTTTCACAAGATTTTCTCCCCGCTGCCGGTGATCGAGCAGATCAATCAAGACTGTCGCAAGGCGGCTATCGGTTGCATCGATTGCAAGAAGCTGGTGGCCGATCGCGTGGTGGAGCGCCTGGCGCCGATGTGGGAAGCCCGCGCCACCCTCACTCAACATCCGTCGCGCTTGGACGAGATCGCCGAAGACGGACGCCGCCGCGCCACGGCCGTCTCATCACAGACCATGGCCGAAGTGCGCGACGCCATGAAAATCTAAGTGATCGGGCGCCGGCGAGGCCGCTCGCTGGAAAGACAACCTGCTAGGCGGGTTTGGCAAGTTTGCGCCAGACATCGGTCAGTTGGCGCTGCACAGGCACTCGAATCTTTGTGAACGAGAGACCGAATTCGTTCGGCCGACACCAGCGCACGGTGGCCCCATCGATGAGAATGGGGTTGGCGCTGTCCCCCGGGAAAATGCACAGTTCCACCTCGGCACCGACCAGAACCTGCACCGGGCTGAGAATTCGACAGCCGCCTGGAGACAGGTCGGTCAGATCCCCGTCTCCGGCCAGCATCTTCCCTTTCATCGAAAAATGGCTGCGAAACTGAACGTGAACCCGTTCATGCTTGCGTTGATTCTTCATGTTGAATTCGGCCTCCGTGCCCGTCGAGCAACGGGCTGCGTCGCATCACCCGTAACGATAGGCCAGAACCCGTTAAAAGGCCAGCACTGCCTATTTCTTGGCAAAAGGGGCCCTACGAAGAGCGGGGCGAACTCCGCACATCGGACAGGCAGGGCTCGCGACACTATAAGGCTTCAGGCTTGGGTTCCCCTATCGACGTGCCGACCGCATCCAACATGTCGCGGCCCACGAGAATGGGCGCCTGGAAGTGAATCGCCAAGGCAATCGAATCTGAGGACCGGCTGTCGAAGACTTTTTCCTGTCCCTGAAACGCCACGGTCAAACTGCCGTAATACGTTCCCGCTTTGAGCGTAATCACAGTCCGGACCACACGACCGCCGAGCGACTCGAGAATGGTATGCATCAGGTCGTGGGAAAGCGGGCGGGGCAATTTCTCACCGGTCAAGGCCGCCTGGATAGAGGCGGCAACCGTGTGATCGACAAAGATGGGGATGCTCTTCCCGTCCGCCGAGAGCAGGACCACGGGGCCATGGTCGGAGAGCCGGACACGCACATCGCTGATAGTCACAGTGGAAGAACCGCCGGCCTCGCTGGCACCGGCTCGGGGATCTGAAACGGGCAGCGCCAATACCAGTGAGAGGAGTGGACACACCAACCAGCACCGTGTCATGGCACTCATGGTTCCCTCCTGTTGTTCACATGGGAGCCGCTATGAGCCCCCGCTGCTAACAGACTGTTGGACACTCAACTGTTGCGTCATACATAGCGGGCAGCTCACATGCCATGGCGACGTCAGAATCGTCCGCAGGATACGCAAAATGGCCGGCCGGCAAGGCCTGAGCGAGTGAAGAGGCGAATCGTACTCTGCGCCGTACGGTGAGCCTCTGAATGAAGCGAGAACGCCGCTGGCGGGATTTTTCCGCATCCTGCTACACTCGCACAAATGAATTGGTCTCCCGCTCCCTGCCGATCTCCGTCTCGGGTCCGTGCCCGGTCACCACGGCGGTCTGTTCATCGAGTGTGTACAGTCGTTCCCGGATCGATTGTTCGATGGCGTCGAAGTCGCCACCCCACAAATCAGTGCGACCGATGCCGCCGCGAAACAAGGTATCCCCCGCCAGTACCACCTTCGCGGCAGGAAAGTGAAAACACATGGAGCCCGGCGTATGCCCCGGGGTGTGCAACGCGATCCCTTCCAACTCGCCGATCGCCAACCGCTCTTCATCCTTCAACCAATAATCCGGCGGCGGCGCGGGAACATAGGGCACACCGAACATGCGGCACTGCATCTCCAGAATGTCCCAGAGAGGAAGATCATCCGGATGCAGGCAGAGCGCCGCGCCTGTGGCCTGCTTCATCGCTCCCGATGCGAGAAAGTGATCGAAATGCGCATGGGTGTGCACAATGCTCACCACCGTCAATCCCATCGTGCGGACTTCCTGCAGAATGCGCTCCGGCGCCCCGCCCGGATCGACCACAATCGCCTGTTTGGTGATCGGGTCTCCGATGATCGAACAGTTACAGCCGAGCGGTGGAACGGAAAAGGTTTTGCGAATCATGCACACTCCTCAATGAACCAAACGAGTACTACAACACACCAACCCCTGCTATCGGCGACCTGACGGATTCTGTTCCGGCTGCGCAACCCACAACACTTCGGTATCGTAAATCTCCCAACGCCCCTGTCGGCGCACGAACCAGAACAAGAATCCGGCACCGGTCGCATTGGGGCGCTGATTCGCGACATAGAGCAGAGCCTGGTCGCCTCGCAAGGTCAGCCCCACACGCGAGAAGGCCAGCCGGTCGAGAATTTCGAGAGCATCCCCCTCACCCTCCTCCTCAACCGGCCAGGCAACGGGAAGAACCGGCACCGCAGCTTCCGTGTCCGGGACGCCCTCACCGGAGACGAACCGGTAACGCACACCGAAGGTAAAACGGGCATCCAATCGAGCGGGTCGCTGTGCCTTGGCCACGAAATCCCGAATGAGATCCTTGGGCAGGCGACCGTCAAAAAATTCCTGCTCGGCAAACCAGGCCGCCGTCGGCAACTGCGGCTCCTCCGGATGCAGGCGGGTCGCCGTCATACGTTCGATGATCACCAGCCTGGTGCGGGAGGTCAGAAACTTCGACTCGACGGCGAGGTCATAGAACGGATACTCCTCGGCCGGTACAGACTGCCGCTGCTCCGGCTCCGGTGTGGTGGCGGAAAAAACGATCGCCGTCTCCGGCCGCAGCAGCACCAGACCAATGAATAGAATGACCTTGCACCAGCACGCCATGATCACAGAATAGCCGCTTGTTTCGTGACGGGTCAAACCGGCGGGAACATGAATGAAGATGGACAAGGGGGGCCAAACTCTGGTATTGGTCTGAAGGTCTGACCCAAACTATGATCAAGCCTCCCCAGCGATCGCTCGCACCTCTCTTCAGCCTTGCAGTGCTATCGTGGTGTGTCGGATGCGCACCCGATGAGTCTCCGTTTCGTCAGGAAAACGAAAACCTCCGCAAGCAACTGGCGAAGCAGGAGTCGGTCTTGAATTCACTGCAGGACGGCAACAAGGTCATGCAGCAGCAGATCGATCTGCTGAACCAGGAATTGCGTGACGCCAAGAAACAGGCGGAGCATGCTCAAGCCGAGGCGAAGGCGCTGCAGACGGAAGCCAAGGCGCTCGGGACGAAACTGGACTCCCAACTGGCCGAGTCGAAAAAACTGTCGGGAGAGATTCAGCGAACGGCCGCGAAGGCGGCTCAGGCCACGGATAACATCCGCGTTGAAGAGAAGGGGGCACAAATCGAGGACCTCCCACGCCCGCTCTCCGCAGTCGGAAAAGCCGCCGAGGAGGCCTTGGCGCGCAATGGCTATCGCGTGAAAGTCAGCGTCAAGACCGACCAGAAAACGATCTACGTCACCGAACGCAAAGTCACCACCCCGACCTCGCTGGAGACCTCAGGCTCCCGCAATCAGTATGTGGTGTCGCTCCAAGCCATGCCGTCCAACGTCACCCGCCTGAGCGTGAAAGCCGACTTTGAACGGCTGGCGCAGGGCGGTCGCATCCTGGCGGTGGATGCGGAGGAAACCGCAGAGATCGAACGCCGGCTCATCGCCGAAATCGGAAAAGCCGTCGCCTCGCCGAGTAAACTGTAATGTCTGCCCGGTCCGCCCTATCGGGAATGGCCTCCATTCCCCGCCGCATAAGCCTCGCAATCCTGTTCCTCGCCTCAGTCTGCTTTCACCCGGACAGCACGCTCGCGGCCCGCGCCCCCAGTCCGCCGCCTTCCGCCGAACTGGGCAAACACCTGACATCCATCGCCAAACTCACGGCTGGTTCGCCGACAATCCACATTCCCGAAGGGCCGTTTCTGCTGGGCAGCGTCCGGGTGGATGACGATCCCTATGGGATGGGCACGCAGTTCGACGATACGGAACTCCCGCAGCACCGCGTCTGGATGGACGCCTACGAAATCGACCGCGACGAAATCAGCCTCGGCGAATATCTCTCCTATCTGTATGCACACAAGCTCCACCCGTCGAAAGATCTGCAGCATCTCATCTGGCACGTGATCACGGTACATTCCGTCACCGATGAGACGCTGGCCCAGTGGCCCGCGTTATACGTGACCTGGAAAGAAGCCGATAGCCTCTGCCGATCACTGGGCAAACGCCTGCCGACCGAAGCGGAATGGGAAAAAGCCGCGCGCGGGCCGGACGGAAATCGCTTCCCCTGGGGGGACACCCTTCCCGACAGCTCACTCGCCATGTTCGGGCAACATCATGTGCATGAAATTCCGATCCTGGCGCCGGTGAGCAGCGGTGAGGCGGGAAAAAGTTACTATGGCGTTCACCACATGGCGGGCAATGTCGCCGAATGGGTCAACGACTGGTTCGGCTTCGACTATTACGCTTACATGCCGGAACGAAATCCACCCGGACCGACCAGCGGCCGCTATAAGAGCCTGCGCGGCGGATCGTGGAAGAGCAACCCGATCATGCTCAGGACCGCTACCCGCAGCGGTGCGCCGGCCGATCAGCGCTCCGCCACCGTCGGCTTTCGCTGCGCCAAATCGGTGGCCCCTTCCACCGCACGGTAATAGGCCACGCCTCCCGAAAACTTTCTGGACAGGCACAAGTCCGCCACAGCCAGGCACTCCAGCCCAAACGGCAGGTACCCGGCATACCCGAGCAGGGGCATCTCGAACAGTTTGAATCCTTGCACAAACGGCACCGCGTATTCCCAGCGGGCCAGGCTGTAGAAGTTCCACATCTCCCAGAAGCATCCGCAGATCAGTGCCGCAAGAGCCGCGGTGGAAAGAGTTCGCCAATCGCCGTACACCGTTTCGCTGAAAATCGTCGGCTCATCACGAATCAATTGCAGCGACGTGATCAGCAGCAACGGCGCCACCCACACCAGTGAAAAGAGATAATCAGGCCACAGACCGAGACCGACCAGACCGACGGCCGAACCGATCAAGAGCGCCCATCCCCAGGTCATACGGTTCTTGAATTCGATCGTCACAAACCGATCCAGCCCGGCAGAGCATCCAGGCGAAGCGGTCAAGCATTCTGCCGTACCAAGCACCGCGGGCAACACCGTCGCAAACGGCAACGTCGCGCGCACCAGATATTCCCATTCGGTCAACTCTCCTCCACCGGCGTAGTGCCAGTTCTGAACGAAGCGATTCAGATATTCGAAGAACCACCAGAAGGCGGCGCTGAGCGGAAAGAGCGACAGAAAATAGCGCGGACGATGCAACAGCATGCAATGGCCGGTGCGGCGACACGTCAACGCATTCACCAGCACGATGTAACCGAACCAGAGCGGAGCGAAGGTATGGGACTGCAGCGGGTGCATCCACTCGAAGCGCGTCCAGGCCAGGAACCACCAGCCCATTGTCCAGAACAGCGCGAGCCAGCCCCACCAGGGAAAACGGCCCAGGGACGCGCGGCGCTCGTGAAGCGTAACACGTGCAGCGTGGTTCGGATCAGCCGTTGAGCCTGCAGCAAGCGACCAAGCTCGACGCATGCGCATGACAAACGGCACAAGCATTCCGACGATCACGACTGCTAGCCCTATGAAGACCGGCCAGGAAAAAGGCTCGTGGGCAACGCCCTGCGTCGTCGGTGGAAATTCGAGATACGCCGCAACGGGCTTACCCGCAAGCCAGACACCGAGCAGCGGCAATCCCGCACCGAGTGCCAGGGCCGATGAGAGGATGACCCAACGGGATCTCACCTGATCGCCTCTTCTCTGCCTGTGAGCGACGACCATTTCTACCATGACCGCACCATGAAGCAACCTACCATCACTGTATAGATCTGACACAACGCGGACGGACCGAATGATTCAACCTTCGCCTTCAGGGAGAGCTGTGGTAGGTTGCGCAGCAGGGAGAACATCCATGCCTCGATCGATCGCTCTCATGCCGGCCATGATCATGGTCTTCATCGCCGGCCTTCTACTCACACCGCCTCTTCCGCAGAGCCAGGGCGAAGGTGGCCAGGTGACAGTCACCCCGACTGCCGACAAGGTCATGGCCTGGTCTGCGGCCGGCGGCGGCATCGAGGAATCGTTGCAACCGGGCGAGTCCGTGATCACCTCCGGGGCGCGGGGTCATACAGGCTTCGTCCAGACCTCGACCAGGCTGTTAGGATTTTCTGCCGGCCTGCGGCAATGGCGTGAAGTGTCGCTGGGAGTCGAAGAACGAGTCGGGCGGCATCAATTGCTGCCGTTTCTGATTCTCGCCCACAGCAATCAACAGGTGTATGGATTTCAAGAAACGCGGGGGCACTGGACGGCGCTGTCGCTGGGGCCAAACGAGAAAGTCGTCCAGCTACGGGGGCACGGGCACGTGGCCGTCGCCATCACCAACGAACGCGCGCTGGGATTTTCGACCTACACCGGCGGCTTCTTCACCATCGCCTGGACGCCTGAAGAACGGGTCCTGTCGGTCGACGGCAGTCAGAACGGCATGGTCGTCCGCACCTCGTCCCGCACCGTCATCTTCAAGTCACAATCCACCGGATGGACCGAGGCACGGTAGCGGTCGCTACGCGCCCCGGTTGCCAGGCTACATCCGCCCTTCGTCCAGCTCGATCGCATCGACCCAGGTAGTGGCCGGAGGCAGCGCCGTTACCGGTACGCCACGCTTCGTGGCGATGTCCTGCAAACGACCCTGATAACGCTGCTTCGCCGCATCGTCCTTCGGGCCTCCGGTGAGAATGCCCTTCGACCACTCGGCGATCTCTTGATCGGAATGTGTGCGACCGTTGGTTTTAACCCAGGCCAATAAAGACTCATCGCTTCCACCCGCCAGCACCTGCTGCTCGAAAGCTTTCGGGTCGATCTGCAGAAAGTCGATTAGGTACTTATCGAACCCGACGGTGATGTAGTTGTAGTCCTGAATCTTGCCTGCATGCCGCAGGCGAACTTTGTCGATAAACCGCCCCAAGTGGGCAATGCCACCGAGGAGCACTTTGGGGCTGCGGGGATAGGTTTGCTGAGTCATAGCTACTTCATTCCTTTTTTATTGAGAACATCATCAAATACGATCTTTCCACGAAGGCGACGAACATTCCTCTGCCCATGCACCTCCACAAGCAAACGTAGCCCTTCTTCAACAACCGCCTTCTTGGCTAAAAGTCCGGTCGCACACATCGCCTGCCGCATGAGACTATCATCAATCACAATAGTGGTGCGCATGATGCCCCCTCTAATGACAGGTATTCCAAGAACGAAGTACTCTGCACACCCAGTTAGAAACAATTGGAAAGAAGCTCGCCTTGATGGCACTGAAAAGCCACGGTGTCAGTTCAACTAGCAGGATAGGCACTGAATCCGTCATGGCCCAAGATAGTAGGAGATCAGGCTTGGTGCGTCTGGTTCGGCAGCCATCCTCCTTTGCGAAAAACCTGTGAGCTCAACTTCTGGCTCAACAAGATCCGAATCAATTAGTAGGAACTGCGTGCCTGCACCGTTTCCGTCGGCCGCAAACCGGTAAATCTCTCGGTACAGAGATTGCACGAGTTCGGGGTTCTCCTCATCGCTGATGTTCTTCGTTGGACTGTCGATGATCAGGATGTTAGGAACAGGCATTCCGCGCTCTCGGGCAACTTCGTGAACGGCCAATGCGTAGCAGACGTTGAACAGCGTCTTCTTCCCTCCGCTCCCCGTGTCCCAAAAGCCCCACTCCTGTCTGGAATGGACAACGATGGGCTCCCAGTTGCGCGGGTCCAGCACCACGTCGTCTTCATCTGAGACACCGGGGAAACCCACCTCGAGCATGATCGTTTTGAATCTCTCTGCAATTGCACGAGCGTTACCGTCAGCGGAGCGAAGTCGTCCCCGCTCTTCCTCGAGCGTCGAACGCAGTCGATCGATGCGTCCCTGTGATGCTCCAGCCTGTTCCTCCAGCTCACTGATAGCCCGTGGCATCTCCTGGAGCTGCACGAGCGACCGCAGGCGCTCCTCAAGCGTCGCGATCTCGCGGTCAACCACACGAATACCCTCAACAAATGCCGAGTCGTAGCGTCGCAGTTCTTCCTGGAGTTGACGATCTAGCTTCCTCTTTGTGCTTTCGGCTCTCTGGAGCTCTCGCTCGGAACGCTCCAGCGCTTGCCGCCTCCGGCTCATTGAGTCTGCAATCTGATCAATACGATCATTGAGTTCTCGCCGAACTGACTCAGCGTCGACGCTTGGACGAGCGTTTATGGCTGTAGAGGGTGTGCCACAAAGGCGACACTGCTCGACAGCGGGTGGACGCCCTGATACGTCAGAGCCGCACTGGGGGCAGCAGGAATAATCGATGCCGTCGAGGATGCGGCCCGCTTGCTCAGCGCGCCCAGCCTTCACCTTCGCAGTAATCAGCTCAGCTCGAAGTGCTTCTTGCTCGGCGAGCGTGCTTTGAGATCCGCTGATGGCCTCCCGTAAATCGGATACAGTTCGGCTCAGCTCGCGCAGTCTGCTCCTTAGCTTGTCGGTTGGATGAATAGTGGTCACACGGTCTGTTTCAAGCGTCTGCTTCCGTTCCTCGGCAGCTCGCATTTCGCGCTCAGTTGTCGCGATCTTGGCTGTGAGTTCCAACTCAGAGCCGAGATCGAACCGGGCCATGAACCGACGGATCTGTGCGACAGACTCGCGGGCGGCGTGCTGCTCCGTGACTGTTCGGTACAGATCCGCTTGTAGTTGACTCAATCGCTCCGAGTGCAAACCGGTGAAGTACCGCATAGCGTCCTGGCTTTTCCGGCCCCGGAATGGATCCTCCAACCGGAAAAAGGACGAGTCCAAATGGGTCTGGTCTAAGTAGCAGTACCACCAGAGGTCCCGGAAGCTGAGCCTGACCAGTGGAGAGTCTGGATCTCGACTCCGCTTAAGAACCTTGATGGGCTCTACGTCGCAGAGGTAGAACATCAGATCGCTGAGGCTGTAGACCTCCGCATCCAACAGAGGCGCTTCGCCTGCGGACAGTGGCGCTTCGACTGAACCGAAGTCGTCTTCTCCATTAGTCCATGTGACGCGAACCGCCTGCGTGTCTTCAGCCCCGCGCTCAAACGTGCACTCATACTCACCGAGTTTCGCCCCAAGGATGACCGAGACGAATTCTTGTTGAATTGCCGGCGTTCGCTCCAGATCACCGCCGAAGCAGTAGTCAACGAGGCGTGCGACGGTCGATTTACCCGTACCAACGGGACCGTACAGGAAGGTGACGGTCTCTGAGAAATGGATCTCTTCGGTCGTCTGCCGAGTTCTGATTACAAGATGAGTCAGCCGGATATTCATGCTGGGATTCTCTCATTCGACCGGAGCGACACGACTTCAGGGAACGTCTCATAGATAAACTGCATTAGCGTCGTTGCTTGCACGTCAAAATGTCGCTTCAACAGGGAGGAGCGCCTCGCGTAGTCTTGAAATGCAGGGCTCGCGCTCAGCTCGAACGCCAATGCCCGCCCGCGCTCTGTGAGGGAGATCACGACCTTGCGTCCCTCCATGCTCACCGTGACGAGCCCCTTGCCGACGAGGATGTTGAGGAACTCGCGATACCGATGGTCCCAAGGGCCAAATCGGTAGCGCACCATCTGAGACTCAACACTCAGCCGCTCATGATCCTCAAGCTGCACATCGCGCGTGGAGCGACCCTTGGCGGCCAGGGCACGCTCTAGCATGACGGGGTAACGAAGGAGGAAGTCGAGTTTGGCGAGCTTTGTGAGCCCCTCCACTGCATCTCCCTGCCCTGTGCCTGAGAAGGCCGAGATCAGCACAAGGAGCCGAGCGGCATGCAGGCCCGGTTCAGCATCGAGCTCAGCGATCATCGCAACCAGATCCATCACTGCGACTCCCATGGCCTGGCGTGGCTCCAGACGACCTTGCACTGAGCTGTCAGTGAGAAGGCGATTCCCTCAAGGTGGTCATCGGTGGAGTCGAACAGTTGATCACCGGCCGTGCGCCGCTCGCGAAATCGGCGACGCAGGTCCTCTCTCATTGCAGGTCCAAAGCCGTCGGCCTTGGTCTGAGTGGCGTCGAACGCTCGCGAAGCGTCGCTCAGCACGGCCGAACGGACGTGATCATAGCGCTGGAGTCCCTTGTCGTGTCCGTACTTCTTCGTCCATCTGATTCCGAGATAATCGGCCTTATCCCGCAAATCTTCCGCAGAGTTCCTCGACACCGCGGAGAATCCGCCCGCATCGAGCTTCTTGTGTAGCAGTTCGGTGCTCCCCTCTCCTGGCTCAACACAGAGGATGGGATCACCTGCCAAGGTGGCAGTAAAGTCGCGGCCATGCTCAAGGATGCTTTGAACACGAGCGAGTGTCATGCGTTTCCCATCTATCCGTGCCGCCATAGCAGCATCATCATCTAAGGCCGCAATCATGTATGCTGGCAGAAGTTGCTCGTGATCCAGCGAAGAGGCCCGGCCGCATTCGTCGATCAGCGCGTGCGCCGCTCGCTTCACCGCATCGTGCGAGCAGTCGGCCGCCGAAGCCCAGCATTGGGCAATGGCATCGATTAGCCGCATGACTGCGTCGCGGAGTTTGGGCAAGTCCGCCTTTGCCACGGTCTTCGACAACGCGGCAAATGCAACCGTCTCAGTCACATTGGCATCCCGAGCGACTCGCCTGACCCATGGGGCGACGATTGATGGGAGGTTTGCGACTGACTCGGCATCCTTGATTGACTGCAGGACGTGGGGAAGGTCTTGTCCGTTTCCAGCCGAGTAGAGCGGATGGTTCGTCAAGAAGCAGAAGCGACGGAACTTCCCAGGATACTTAGATTCCAGCTTGGCAAACCTGACGCATGCCGCGAGAACCGCTTCATCCTTGGCCCTCCACGGCGGTTGGTCGTCGCGGCGTGTCTTGACCTGGTGCCCGGTGAACCAGCCGTCTCGGTGCTTGAGCAGGACATCCTCATGGTGTTCACAGAATATCTCTTCAACGTCCTCAGTGTCGTCAAGAAGCATACGGCACACGACCGCCGCCCACGTCCACTGATAGCGATAGCGATTGGCGGTCTCATCGCCCGGGTCGCCGCCCGCGACTGTGTTCTCGGGGCTAGGGATTGGAGTAGCCGCCATCTGTCGTCACCTCGAAATCGGTCAGCAATCGCGTTGTCCCATAGACTACTGCTGTAGCCTCTCTCCTCATCACGCGGCTCTGGAGGCAGGGAAACCTCTTTATGGTGGGTCTAATCATCCGTATAACCTTGCCTAGACGGATCCGCATAAGAACTCAATCTGGCATTCCCTACACGCATAACACACCTTCAATGGTCGTGAACAATATCCCTCAATCGACTCCCATTCGATGAGTTGCGTGTGATTAACCACTACCACGGAGGCTTATGCGGATCCGCATAGCACAACCTCATGGAGGAAGCGTTTTCGCTGCCTTCTTGGCCTGCAGATACTTCTCCACGCCCGCCGCCATCTCGCGCCCTTCGGAGATGGCCCAGACGATTAGCGAGCCCCTGAGGATGCCGCGTCCCAATCGTCTTTGGTAATCAGCGCTCTGGGCTTCAATGCGCCACTTGCGTAGGCTAGCAGAAGGGCTTCTTCGAGCCATGCTAAACGTTGAGCGGGCGTAGCGGAGAGTGTCGCCGCGAGCAGATTCTTGTCGGCAGCATTCCAACCTTCCGGTTGCGTCACATTCGACAAATCAGACGACTTACTGTCCATGTCGAGCGCCTTTACTCATCGTCGATTTGAAATATGGGTTCGAAGACCGACACTGCGACATTCTAGCGGATCAGCAGACAATAAGCAGCTGATCTGACAATGGCTGGGAATGAAAACGGGATAGGCTCGGGCGGGGATACCGACGAAGGAGCTTAATGGTCAGCCCAGGCCGCTCAAAAAAAGCCCATCCAGCTTGGCCGCAGTGAGGAACACGACGTAACGGTCATCGAGGCCGCTCAAAACGGTCTTCCAACAAGGCCGCAGTGAGCGAAAGCCTGACGCGTACAGTTTCGGTACGTTGAGAGCTGAGCGAAGCGAGAACGACGCTGGGAGGTTTTTTTAGCGGCTGGTTTTTGCCGACTTGTTGGCTTGCAGATACTTATCGACGCCCGCCGCCATCTTGCGCCCTTCAGCGATGGCCCAGACGATGAGGGAGGCGCCGCGCTTGGTATCGCCGCCGGCAAACACGCCGTCGAGGTTGGTCATGAAATTGTCGTCCACCGTGACGCAACCACGCGCATCGTAGGTGACGCCGAGGCTGTCGAGGAATCCATTTCTGACCGGGCCCGTGAAGCCCATGGCGAGCAACACGAGGTCCGCATCCAATTCAAAGTCCGTGTTCGGCATCGGCACGAACTTGCCGCCTTCGAACTTGACCCGATTGGCATGCAGCTTGGTGACATGGCCGTTGTGGCCGGTAAACTTGGTGGTGGAGACGCTCCACTGGCGGTCGCAGCCTTCTTCGTGCGCATGCGACGTGCGGAGTTGCATCGGCCAGAGCGGCCAAGGCGTGGAACTCGCGCGCGTGGGAGGCGGCTCGGGCAACACTTCGAACTGATGGACTTCGCTGCACCCCTGACGATGCGCGGTGCCCACACAATCGGACCCGGTATCGCCGCCGCCGATGATGATGACCCGTTTCCCCTTGGCGGTGATCGGTTCGTCGGACACGGAAATGCCCGCCGTCCGCTTGTTCTGTTGAGTCAGGTACTCCATGGCGAAATGGATGCCCTTGAGGTCCCGACCGGGAACCGGCAGGTCACGCGCCAACTCGGCGCCCATCGTCAACCCGACGGCATCGAACTGCTGGCGCAACTGCTCGCCGGTGATATCTTTTCCCACAGTGACGCCGGTCTTGAACTCAACGCCTTCGGCTTTCATCTGCTCTAGCCGCCGGTCGATCACCCACTTTTCCATTTTGAAATCGGGAATCCCGTACCGCAGCAAGCCGCCGATGCGATCGGACTTTTCGAACACGGTCACGGTATGTCCCGCCCGCGCCAGCTGTTGCGCCGCCGCCAGACCAGCCGGTCCAGAACCGATGATCGCGACGGTCTTACCCGTTTTTCTGACCGGCATGGCCGGTTCGACCAGGCCTTCATTGAAGCCACGGTCGATGATGTTCCATTCGAGCACACGGATCGACACGGGATCACTGTTGATCCCCAATACGCAGGCCCCTTCGCAAGGCGCGGGGCAGAGCCGACCGGTGAACTCGGGGAAATTATTCGTAGTATGCAGGGCTTTGAGCGCGTCCTTCCAGCGCCCGCGGTAGACGAGATCGTTCCACTCCGGAATCAGGTTCACGACCGGACAACCGGTATTGCCCTGACAAAACGGCACACCGCAATCCATGCAACGGGCGCCCTGGACCTTGAGCTTGTCCTCGGCGATCGGCTCGTACATTTCCTTCCAATCGAGCACACGCAACTCGACCGGTTTCCGCTTCGGTCCCTCACGCGCGTATTTGAGAAAGCCCTTTGGATCACCCATCGCTTAATCGTCTTTCGTGGTTCGTATCTCGTATCTCGTTCGAAACTTATTAGTCACGCACGCGCTTCCCGCTTATTTCGCGACCTTGGCCGCCGCCGCTTTCCGTTCGGCCAGCACACGCTTGTAGTCGATCGGCATCACCTTCACGAACTTCGGCAGAATCGCGTCCCAGCCATCCAGGATACGCTTGGCGTTCCGGCTACCGGTATACATGAAGTGGGAGGTGATCATGTCGTGCAGCAACTTCTTGTCGTCGTCGCTCGTGACCTGCTCTAACTCCACCATGCCCAGGTTGCAGCGCGACTGGAATTTATCCAGTTCGTTCAGCACAAACGCCACGCCGCCGGACATACCTGCGGCGAAATTTCTGCCCGTGCGGCCCAGCACCGCCACCACTCCGCCGGTCATGTATTCACAGCCATGGTCACCGGTGCCTTCGACGACGGCCCGCACGCCGCTGTTCCGCACCGCGAACCGCTCCCCGGCCATGCCGTAGAAGTAGGCTTCGCCCTGCGTTCCACCGTACAGCGAGGTATTGCCGACGAGAATCGTTTCTTCCGGCGTGTAAATCGCGTTCTTCGGCGGGAAGACGATGATCTTGCCGCCCGAGAGGCCCTTGCCGATGTAATCGTTGGACTCACCTTCCAACACGAGCGTGATGCCGCGCGAGAGAAAGGCTCCGAACGATTGTCCGGCTGACCCGTTGAACTTGATCGTGATCGTATCGGCAGGCAACCCGTCCAAGCCGTATTTCTTTGCGATCTGGCTGGAGAGCATCGTCCCGACGGTGCGATTCAAATTCCTGATCGGCAGTTCGAGCGTGACCTTTTCAGCGCGATCGATCGCCGGCCGGCATTGCTCGATGAGCTTCCGGTCCAAAATCTCGGCAATGCCGTGATCCTGCTTCTGTACACAATAGCGAGACACCTCCGGACCGACTTCCGGCATCTTGAGCAGCGGCGTCAGATCCAGGCCCTTGGCCTTCCAATGTTCGACGGCCTTGTGAATCTTGAGCTTGTCCACGCGGCCGACCATCTCGTTGATGGTCCGGAATCCCAGCTTGGCCATGATCTGCCGCAACTCTTCCGCAATGAAGAAGAAGAAATTGACGACATGTTCCGGCTGGCCGGTAAACTTCTTGCGCAACACCGGATCCTGGGTCGCAATGCCGACAGGGCAGGTATTGAGGTGGCACTTCCGCATCATGATGCAGCCTTCGATGATGAGCGGTGCCGTCGCAAATCCATACTCTTCCGCCCCCAAGAGCGCAGCAATGGCCACATCGCGTCCGGTCTTCATCTGGCCGTCGGTTTCGACCCGAATCCGCCCGCGCAGGTCGTTGAGGACCAGCGTCTGATGCGTTTCCGCCAATCCCAGCTCCCAGGGCACACCGGCATACTTGATGGACGAGAGCGGAGAAGCCCCGGTTCCGCCGGAGTCGCCGCTGATCAGGACCTTATCCGCATGGGCCTTCGCCACACCGGCGGCTACTGTGCCGACTCCGACTTCGGAAACCAGCTTGACCGAGACGGCGGCCTCGGAGTTTGCATTCTTCAAGTCGAAGATCAGCTGGGCCAGGTCTTCGATGGAGTAAATGTCATGGTGCGGCGGCGGAGAAATCAGCTGCACGCCCGGCGTCGAATATCGCAGACGCGCAATGTTCTCATCCACCTTATGACCGGGAAGCTGTCCGCCTTCACCCGGCTTGGCCCCCTGCGCCATCTTGATCTGCAGTTCCTTGGCATTCACGAGGTAATGGCTCGTGACTCCGAACCGCGCCGACGCCACCTGCTTGATGTAGCTGTTTCTGGAATCGCCGTTCGGCAGCGGCGCGAACCGCTCGGGATCTTCGCCGCCTTCGCCGGTGTTGCTCTTCGCGCCCAGCCGGTTCATCGCGATCGCCAGCGTCTCATGGGCCTCTTTGCTGATCGACCCGAACGACATGGCACCGGTCGTGAAGCGCTTTACGATTTCCTTCGCCGGCTCTACCTCGTCGAGCGAAATCGCCTCAGGCTGGAACTTGAACTCCAGCAGGCCGCGTAGATTCGACCGGCGTCTGCTCTCATCGTTCACCAGCTGCGAAAACTCGGCGAATGTCTTGGGATCGTTATTCCGGGTCGCATGCTGCAGCTTATAGATGGTGTCGGGATTCCAGTTGTGGTGCTCGCCCTGGATGCGATAGTGAATCTCGCCGCCGAAATCCAACTGCCGGATCGGGGCCGGCTCGTAGGCCACGCGATGGCGGCGCAATGTCTCTTCACCGATTTCCCGGATGCTGATGCCTTCGATCCGCGACGGCGTACCGGTGAAATAGCGGTCGATCAGTTCGTGATTGAGCCCGATCGCTTCAAAAATCTGGGCACCGCAATAGGATTGAACGGTGGAGATGCCCATCTTCGAGAAGATCTTGAGCAAGCCTTTGTTAATGGCTTTGATGAACTTGCCTTCCGCAGTCGGCGCGTCCAGCCCCTCTGGGAAATAGCCGTCACGCTCCAGGTCCACCAGCGACTCGAACACCAGATAGGGATTCACCGTCCCGGCTCCGAACCCGATCAGGCAGGCGAAGTGATGGACATCGCGCGGCTCGCCGGTTTCCACCGTCAGGCCCACTTCGGTTCTCGTGCATTCCCGCACCAGATGATGGTGCACCGCCGCGACGCCGAGCAGACTCGGAATCGGCGCGTAGTCCGCATTGACCCCGCGGTCGCTGAGGATGAGAAACTTGTAGCCTTCGCGAATCGCCTGCGAGGCCTGGCGGCAGAGATCGTCCACCGCCGCCCCCAGCCCTTCCGGGCCTTCGGCGACGCGGAACAACATCTTCAGGGTCTTGCTCTTGAAATTGGGGTCGTTAATCTCGCGGATCTTCTGCAGATCGGCGTTCGTCAGGATCGGCTGCTTCACCCGGATGCGCCGGCAGGATTCCGGATGTTCATCCATCAGATTAGGCTTGGGACCGATGCTGGTCGTGAGCGACATGACGAGTTCTTCGCGGATCGGATCGATCGGCGGATTCGTGACCTGCGCAAAGAGTTGCTTGAAGTACTTGAACAGGAGCTGCGGCCGATCCGACAACACCGCCAGCGGCGTGTCGGTGCCCATGGAGGAAATGGCTTCTTGCCCTTCGACCACCATAGGGGTAATGACCATTTTCAGTTCTTCGACGGTATAGCCGAACGCCTGCTGACGCTGCCGGATCGTGGCATGATCGGGTTGCGGCACGTTGATCGGATCCGGCAATTCATCGAGCGAAATCCGATACTGAGCCACCCAGGAGCGATAGGGCTTGCGACGCACGATATCGGCTTTGACTTCTTCGTCGTCGATGATGCGGCCTTGCACGGTGTCCACAAGGAACATCCGTCCCGGCATCAAACGGCCCTTCTGCCGAATCCGCTGCGGGTCCATGGGAAGCACGCCCGCTTCGGACGCCAGCACCACCAGACCGTCGGTGGTCACCTGATACCGACAGGGACGGAGTCCGTTCCGATCCAGCGTGGCGCCGATCAGCTTCCCGTCGGTGAAACACACGGCAGCCGGTCCGTCCCAGGGTTCCTGCATGGCGGCGTGGTACTCATAGAATCCACGGCGATCCAGGTCCATCTGCGGATTGGCGACCCAGGGTTCGGGAATCAACATCATCATCGCGTGCGGCAACGACCGACCGCCGAGCACCAGGAATTCGAGCGCGTTGTCCAAACAGGCCGAATCGCTCTGGTTCTCATACACGATGGGAAACAGTTTCTGCATGTCCTCGCCGAACAGTTCGGTATTCAGCCGCCCCTGCCGTGCGCGCATCCAATTCACATTGCCCTTCAACGTGTTGATTTCACCGTTGTGGCAAATGTAGCGATAGGGATGAGCCAGCGGCCAGGTCGGGAAGGTATTCGTGCTGAACCGCGAATGCACGAGGGCCAGGCCGCTCGTCACGCTGCTGTCGGTCAGGTCTTGATAGTACTGCGGAATCTGATGGGGCAGTAACAGCCCTTTATATACAATCGTGCTGCTGGACAGGCTCGGGATATAGAAGTACTCACGCCCTTCGATGGCGGATTCCCGCACCGCCCGTTCCGCGCACTTGCGGATGACGTACAAGCGCCGCTCAAATTCCTCATCCGTGAAAATGCCGCGGGCGATGAAGACCTGGCGCATGAACGGTTCGGTCGTGCGGGCCAGCTCGCCAATAGCGTCGCTCTTGACCGGCACGTCGCGCCAGCCGAGGAGCTTGGCGTTGGCATCCTTGATGACGCGGTTGAACACCGTCTCGCACTGCGCACGGGCGTCGGCATCGGGCGGCAGGAACACCATACCCACGCCGTATTCGCCAGCGCCGGGCAGCTTGATCCCGCAGTCTTTTGCCGCACGCTTGAAAAACTCATGCGGCACTTGAAGGAGAATGCCTGCGCCGTCGCCGGTGCAGGGATCGCACCCTTGCGCCCCTCGATGAGTCAGGCTCTCTAAGACCTGCAGGCCCTGTTGCACAATCTGATGTGTGCGCTGGCCCTTGATATCGACGACAAACCCGACCCCGCACGCATCTTTTTCGTGCTGAGGATCATATAACCCTTGTTTGGGAGGAAGCCCTGGTACATTCATGACACGTTTTTCTCGTCAAGCTGGAAGGCAATTACCTGGAGAACAGACTCCCCTCTCGGGGACGTTGAAGCTGTCGCGCGACCACGGTCACTGCTACCATTCATTCGGGGAATTCAGCGAGGAGTCACCTTACTGGATGGGGCTGGAAACTGTCAAGAGAACGACGACGCGATCAAGGCGAGAAACGCATCGACAGAAGCTTGACTTAGTGGACTTTCCTGCCCTACTATCCGCTCCATGTCGAACGGACCGACCACCCTCACGCTCCACAGCATGGCCGATGTGTGGGACGTGTATCGCGAAGAACTGGAGGGGGTCGAAGAACAGATCCGGAAAAATCTCGACTCCAGCGTCGCCCTCGTCAACACCGTCGCCGCCCACATCCTGAATAGCGGCGGCAAACGCGTCCGTCCTCTCTTCGTGCTCCTCAGCGCCCATCTCTGCGGATACGCCGGCCAGGACCATCAAGCACTTGGCAGCCTGGTCGAATTCATCCATACCGCCACCCTGCTGCACGACGACGTCGTCGATGAGGCCGACCTGCGCCGGGGTCGCCGGACCGCGAGCAAAGTCTGGGGCAACCAAATCAGTATTCTCGTGGGCGATTATCTCTATTCGCGCGCCATCTGTCAGATCGTCGATTTCCGCAATCAAGGGATCAACGAGGCGCTCTCGGAAGCCTGCCGCAAGATGGCCGAAGGCGAAGTGCTGCAACTGTATTACAACGGCAATCCGCTGATGCCGGAATCGGAATATCTCCGCATCATCGAACATAAGACCGCCGGACTGATTGCGGCATCCTGTAAAATCGGCGCGATCGTCGGTGGCGCCACGGAAGAGTTACAAGAAGCGCTGTTCCGGTTCGGGCAGCGGCTGGGCATTGCATTCCAACTGGCGGACGATACACTGGACTATACCGCCAACGGTGAACACCTGGGCAAAACACTCGGGCAGGACCTGCGGCAAGGCAAAGCGACCCTGCCGCTGCTGCACCTCCTGCAGCACTGCTCGGAGCCGGATCGGCAGCTGATCAAGGATCGCATGGAGACTCGCACCCTCACGGACGAGGAACTCCGCCGCATCGTCGGCTTGATGCAGGAGTATGGGTCCATCGCCTACGCCATGGAGCGGGCACACGCGTTCGTCGCCGCCGCCAAACGCGATCTCGACCTGTTCCACGACAACACCGCCAAGCGCGCCCTGGCCATCGCCGCCGATTACATGGTGACTCGCGACCGCTGAGTTGCCGCCGCCCGGCTTCACAACGCCCACGCTCTGCTGACAGCGCGTACTCGTTCAGCGACAACCCCGGCTCACCGCCGGGCGAACAGGACCACACCGCACCCACGAGAGAAAAGGATAGGAACCCGCATGGCACACGTCATTCCCTTTCACGGTACACTTTATAATCCCGCGACCGTCGGCGACGTCCGCCAGGTGGTGGCACCCCCATACGACATTATCGACGCGACCCTGCAGAAGACCTTGCACGATCGCCATCCCAACAACGTCATCCGCCTGGAACTCGGCTATGAACAGCCGGGCGATACCCCCGCCGACAACAAGTACCTTCGCGCTGCGGGCGCCCTCAAGGAGTGGCTCAAGTCCGGCGCCTTGCGTCGGGACGACAAGCCGGCCATCTACTATCACACCATCGAATACCAGCCGCCCTACTCGGCGCCGGGCACCCCGACCAAAGTCTTCAAAGGTTTTCTCTCGACAGTCGAGCTGGAAGAGTTCGGGTCCGGCAAGATCTACCCGCACGAGAATACACGCGCCGCAGCCAAAACAGACCGGTTCAATCTGCTCGAAGCCTGCCGCGCAAACTTCAGTGCCATCATTTCGCTTTATTCTGATCCGCAGAACGACGTACTCACGTTGATCGAGCAATCCATCGCCTCCGACAAACCACGCATCGACTTTCAAGACGATGTGGGCTTCCGCCAGCGGCTGTGGAGCGTGACCGATCCCGCTATGCTTGCCAAGGTCGTCGAGATCATGCACACGAAACAACTCTTCATTGCGGACGGACACCATCGTTATGAAACGGCGCTCAATTATCGCCGCGCGCGACGCCAGCAGGCGGGCGCACCCTCGGGGCCTCAGCCCTACGACCATGTCCTGATGCTGTTCGCCAGCCTTGAAGACAAGGGCCTGACCGTCCTGCCGACGCACCGTGTGCTCACGACGGCGGTCCCGGCTTCGAAAGAGTTGTTGCGCATGCTTGATCCTGTCTTCGAAGTGTCGACGCTGCCCTTTCAGGCCGGCAATGAAGCACAGGTGCGGGGACAATTTATCGAAACCCTGCGCAGTCGTGGACAGTCCGTCCCGATGTTCGGGCTGGCACTGAAAAGCGATCCGCAGTACTACCTGTTGACCCTGCGAGCCGCACATCGCCCGACGGCCTCCGCCTCACCGCGCGACCGGCTCGATGTGTCCCTACTCCAGCAGCATGTGGTCGCCACGCTCTGCCCCACCCAGCAGGAGCAGGAAGCGATGCTGTATTCGAAAGACGATCACGAGGCTCTGAATTGGGTGCGCCAGGGGACCGGCACCGCCGCATTGCTGCTGAACCCGACCAAGGTCGCCGAAGTGAAGGCCGTAGCCTCGGCGGGCGAGCGGATGCCGCACAAGTCGACCTACTTCTTCCCCAAACCGCTCACCGGTTTGGTCATGAATGTAATGGAAGGGTAACTGGGACGAGCGAACGGCTGATCACCGCTAGCAAGTCACGATACCGATGAAGGCCAAGGTTCTCATAGTTGACGACGACCAGGACATCGTCACGATGTTGCAGGATCGTCTGGACGCGGGCGGCTATAAAACGCTGACGGCCTCCGACGGCCTGCGCGGCATCGAGCTCATCGAGCAGGAATCCCCGAACCTGGTGCTGCTGGACCTCTATCTGCCCCGCCTCAAGGGCATGGACGTGCTCAAACGCATGGCCCAGAACAAGCAGTCCGAGGACATCCCCGTCATCGTCATGACCGCCGCCGGCACGATCCCCGACGCCGTGGAAGCCATGCGCCACGGGGCCTACGACTTCCTGACGAAGCCGCTCGAAAAAGACCATCTCCTGATCGTGATTCAAAAAGCGCTGGAACGGGACTCCCTGAAACGGCAGGTGGCCGCCCTTCAATCGGACGTGCAGAACCGGTATGCGACCATCGTCGGCGACAGCCCGAAGATCAAAGCCATCATCGAATCCGCGCGCCGGGCCGCCAACTCGGACGCCAGCATTCTCCTCCTCGGGGAAAGCGGAACCGGCAAGGAACTCTTCGCGCGCTCCATCCACCAATGGAGTCCGCGTCAGAGCATGCCCATGGTCGTCATCAATTGTGTGGCGCTCACGGAAACGCTGCTCGAAAACGAATTGTTCGGTCACGAGCGCGGCGCCTTCACCGGCGCGGACCGGCTTCAAAAGGGCAAGCTCGAAATGGCGGAGGGGGGAACGGTGTTTCTCGACGAAATCGGGGACATGCCGTTGCCGCTGCAGGCCAAGCTCCTGCGCGTGCTGCAAGACAAGGAATTTCAGCGGGTCGGCGGCACACGCTCGGTCTCCGTCAACATCCGGTTTGTCGCAGCGACCAACAAGGACCTCAAGCAGGCCGTCAAGGCGGGGCAGTTCCGGGAAGATCTCTTTTTCCGGCTCAACGTCGTCAGCTTTACACTGCCGCCGTTACGGGAACGGAGCGAGGACATCGTGCGGCTGGCCGAGTTCTTCCTCAAGCGCCATGCTTGTGAAGCCAAACGCCCCGGAGTCTCGTTGAGCCAGGCGGCACGCGCCGCGCTGACCCACTATCCCTGGCCCGGCAACATCCGCGAACTCGATAACGTCCTCTCACGCGCCGTGGTCCTCAGTCCCAGCGACGTCATCGAACCAGAATTTCTGGCCCTGTCGCCCGACGACGCAGCCGGGAAAGGAAGTTCAGAGCACGGGCTCTCCTACCTGAACCTCACGTACCATGAGTCCATGGAAGCGCACAGTGCCTACATCATTGAGCGGGCATTGGAAAAAGCGGCGGGAAACCAGACAAAAGCGGCAGAGTTTCTAGACCTGCAGCGAACCTATCTTGCGCGGCTGATCAAGCAGCGGAAATCCACAGCCGACGAGTAACCGGGCCGGAGGCTGAACAAGCGCGCCAGCTTCGTTCTCGCTTCGTTCAGACCCTCAACGTACCTTACGAAGAAAGAGCCTGTCCCGGCAGGCGTGGGGTGGGCGGGTAAGAACGTGACGCCACGGCCCTAAGACACCGCCGGCTCACCATCTCGCCGGCGTCCACAAGCGTGGCGCTCATTACGCTTCGCGCCGTGGACCTCGCTGCGGCTTGCTGAACCGCCGGCTTGACCATCCTGCATGAACATGCTCAATTTGAGTCCGGCGGACTGCCGACCTAATCTAGTGACCACCAAAGCGAAGCTCTCTAGCCCATTAGGTCTGGCTTACGACTTTCGTGCTGACAATCTGAGCAACCCGCCTGCCGCATCCCGCTCTGCTTGCGCATACCGCTCCGGTGTGCCGACATCGCTCCAATAGCCGCTGAAATCGTACCCGACGATCCGTTCCCCTGCTTGAATGCCGCGCACATAGGCGTCGATGATTGAGGAATCCTTCCCGACCGACACATCACGCAACAGACGCGGATGCAGAATATGGATACCGGCAAACATGCGACCGGTCGTCGATATCGTCTCCGTACGGCCGCGCCCGGTAATCCGAACCACTTCACCCCGGTCCGTCACCTCGACCAACCCCCACCGTGCGGCTTCAGGGTCCTGCCGCAGCACCAGGGTCGCCGCAGCCTGTTGCGCCACATGAAACGCGATCAATGCGCCGAGATCCAGTTCGAACAGCGTGTCGCCGTTGAGAATCAACACGGGCTCACCGTGAAAATGCGGCTCCGCCTGCTTGATCCCGCCGCCGGTGCCGAGAATCACCGGCTCATGCGAATAGATGAGTCTCATCCCGAACGTCGAGCCGTCGCCCAGCGCCTGCGGGATCATCGCACCCAGATGATGCAGATTGATCACCACCTCGCGAATGCCATGCCGCTTCAAGAGAAGCAGATTCCAGACGATCATCGGCGTGCCGGCAACCGGAAGGAGCGGCTTCGGCGTCACGTCGGTGAGTGGCCTGAGGCGAGTACCGAGGCCCGCGGCGAGGATCATAGCCTTCATAAAACGTCTTGCGTGGTGAGTGTTGATGCTGCGTGCGGAATTCAAAATTCTTGGAGCGCAACTCCAGACTCATAACTCAACACTCATCACTCGCGGTTGAGCTTTACTGGAGCTCAGCGACGTAGGGCGCCAAGTGCTGACGTAATGTGGCCAACTCTGGGTATTTGGACAAATTCCGTTTCACGTAGCCTAGCACGCGAGGGATGTCGGCGAGAAATTTCGGGTTGTGTTTGACCCGATCGATGTAGACAAACCGGCCGGCGGCCTTGAGGTTGCGTTGGATACTGGTGAAATCGAACAGGCGACGAAACGCCGCCCGATCCGCCCACCCCTGCCCGTGGGCGGCAAGGCCGTCGAGAAAATGATCGACCAGCCCGTCCACCACCGCATCATCCAACTCGATGTAGGCATCTTTCAACAACGAGGCCAGATCGTAGGTTGCCGGGCCCATGAGGGCATCCTGAAAATCGATGATGCCGATGCGCGATCCGTCGACCATGAGATTGCGTGAATGGTAATCGCGATGGACGAACACCTGCGACTGCCCGGCCAGCAATTCGGCGATACGTTGAAACTCGGCGCGAACCGCCTTGTCATCGGCCGGTTTCATAGGCTGCCCGAGGCGGGCGACAATCCCATATTCGAGAAAGTGGTCGAACTCCCACATCAACAGCGGCACATCGAATCGCCGGTGAAAGGCGATACAGCCGGGGGCGGGCGGTTGCGTTCCCTTCACTTGAAGCAGCACCAATTGATCGATCGCCTGACGATAGAGCGCAACCAACCGGGCGTGATCCGCATCACGGCAGGCCTCTGCCAGCGTCAGATCCCCGAAATCCTCCAGGTACAAAAGGCCGGCTTCCCAATCATAATAGTGCAACTGCGGGACGGTGACACCGGTACGCTGCAAATGCGCGAGCACGTTGGTAAAGGGCAGTTCCGCAATCTGAGCGGACGCGCCGCTAACGGCTTCTTCAGACTTTTTGAAACCCTCCGGATCGGCTAATTGCATGAGGATCAATGCCGAAGGCGTCCCCTTCAAGGCAATCCGGAAATACCGGCGATTCGATGCGTCACCGGCGAGCGGGGTCAGCCCCGTCATGTCGCCGCGAAACGGCATCTTGGTGGCGACGGTCTTGGCGATGCGTGCAGGATCCGGGGGGGCGAGCGGTGCCGCGGGAGCGGCTGGATTTGTCGTTGTCATACGATCGGCATTATAGCCAAACCTTGCTGAACTGCCAGCAGAAACTCACCTGCTGCAGGCCCCCTCGACCACGGTCGGGTTGTCAGCCTCCCCTACCGGCCGGTATCCTGACCTCTCACACGAAGGAGGCGCACATGCACTACGTTCATCTCGGGCGCGCTGGCGTGCGGGTCAGCCGCCTCTGTCTCGGCACTATGAACTTCGGGCCGCAGACCTCTGAAACCGACAGCTTTGCGATCATGGACCAGGCCCTCGAACGGGGCATCAACTTTTTCGACAGCGCCAATGTCTATGGATGGAAAGTCGGCGAAGGGGTGACGGAGCAGATCGTCGGCCGTTGGCTCGCACAAGGCGGCGGGCGACGGGAGAAAATTGTGCTGGCCACAAAGGTCTATGGCCGCATGGGCGACTGGCCCAACCAGTCGCGCCTGTCCGCCTTGCATATCAAACGCGCGTGCGAAGAGAGTCTCCGGCGCCTGCAGACAGATCACATCGACCTCTACCAGATGCACCACATCGACCGCGAATGTCCCTGGGAGGAAGTCTGGCAGGCGATGGAACAACTCTGCCGCGAAGGAAAGGTGCTCTACGTCGGCAGCAGCAATTTCGCCGGCTGGCACATCGCGCAGGCTCAGGAACTGGCGAAGTCGCGCCACTTTCTCGGGCTCATCTCCGAACAAAGTCTCTACAATCTCCTGGAGCGAAGCGTCGAGTTGGAGGTCATCCCGGCCTGTCAGGCCTATGGGCTCGGCATCATTCCCTGGAGTCCCCTGGCACGAGGGCTGCTGGGAGGGGCGCTCAGCACGTACACAACCGGGCGGCGGGCAGACGAAGACGTCCGGAAAGACATCGAGACCCATCGCACAAAACTGGACGCCTATGAACAGTTCTGCCGGACACTGCAGGCCACGCCGGCCGCCGTCGCCCTCACCTGGCTTCTTCATCAACCGGCCGTGACCGCTCCCATCATCGGTCCACGCACCATGGAACAGCTGACATCCGCACTCGCGGCGTTGGAGTTGACGCTGACTCCGGAACACCTCAAGACATTGGACGCAATCTTCCCCGGTCCGGGCGGCGCCGCCCCAGAGGCCTACGCCTGGTAGAAGCTAAAGACGGAAGGCAAACCCAACGGACCATCTGCACCGTCATCACGCAGGGAAAGGGGCGAGGATCGGAGAAACACCGCGGCAAGAATCGATGGGACAGGATCGGGCGCGACGCGTCGAGGCTACAGGGGTGACGGGGCGGCGCGCCGCTCCATGAGACGCCAGGTCCAGGCCCCGAGCGTGGCACCCACGGTATCGGCCACCAGATCCAACGGATCTCCCTGACGAAGCGGCACGAACAATTGATGGATCTCGTCACTCAGGCCGTAGAGCGCACAACCGGCCACCGCCACGATGACGGCATGTCGGGCCACCCGGGCGCCCGCTCCATGCCGACAGGCCCGATAGGCTAAGGCCCCCAGCACCCCGTATTCGCAGAGATGCAAGATCTTGTCGGAGATCTTTTCCACTAGCGACGAAACGGATTCCGGTGGATGGGAAACCGAAGACCCGAAGAAAATGAGTCCGGCATACATACAGACCGGTCCCCAATACCGCAGGATTGAAAAAGGGGATATCAGCGGCGCTGTACGTATCTCGCGCGAAACCATCTGATTCGATTCCATTCTGCCTGGCTCCCCGTTTCGCACCACGGCCGGTCCCATACCGCATGATCGCTCTCACTCGGGCGGAAAGAACACAGGCGCTCCTCAATCCCGCCCTTTCATTGCAACCCTCCTACCCCTATGACATACTGCCCGGGAGTCTGCAAGAAACTTCCCGATGAAAACCATTCAACTCTGCTTCCTCTGGCATATGCACCAGCCGTATTACACGGACCCGCTCACGGGGTCCGCGAGTATGCCCTGGGTGCGTCTGCACGCCACCAAGGCCTACTTCGACATGGCCTTCCTGCTGGAGCGGTTTCCGGAGGCTCGCTCGACCTTTAACTTCACTCCGTCGCTGCTGCTGCAACTGGAAGAGTTCTCAACCGGCCGCGTCCGCGATCTCTTCCTGGAATATGCCCAGCGCCCGGCGGCCGATCTGACCCCGACTGAAAAGGCCTTCCTGATCCGCCATTTCTTTTCCGCCAATTGGGCCACCATGGTACGCCCCTTTCCCCGGTACCAGGAACTGCTGGTGAAACGTGGCGTCGACGTCCAGGGGCAAGACCTCGATCGTCTGGCCAGGCAGTTTTCGACACAGGAATTTCTGGACCTTCAGGTCTGGCACAATCTCGCCTGGTTCGGCTACGGCAGCCTCCAGCGCTTCCCGCGTCTGGCGGAATTGCGCGCGAAGAATCGGGGCTTCACGGAAGAAGACAAGCAGGAAGTGCTGGCGCTGCAACAGACCGCGATCCGGCAGATTGTCCCGATGTATACGGCGCTCCAGGAGCGTGGACAGATCGAATTGACCACCACACCGTTTTTTCACCCGATTCTTCCCCTCGTGATCGACTCGGAATTCACTCGCCGCGCCAGGCCGGACCTGCCGCTGCCCGCTCGATTCCATGCTCCGGCCGATGCCGACGCTCAGGTGCGGCGGGCAATCGATTACCATACGCACACGTTCGGCCGTGCACCGGCCGGGCTCTGGCCCTCTGAAGGATCGGTCTGTCCTGAGTTGTTGCCCATCCTGGGCAAAGCCGGGGTCCGCTGGCTGGCGACGGACGAAGGTATCCTCTACCGGTCGCTCCAGATGGCCGACCAGGCCTGGAATCGTCATTATCATCTCTATCAGCCGTACGCAGTCGGGACCGCGGAGCAGCCGCTCACCATGGTGTTCCGCGACCGGGATATTTCCGATGCCTTCGGCTTCGTCTATCACAAGACGACCCCTGAGTCGGCCGCCGACGATGTACTCCGGCGAATCCGCGGCCTTGCCTACGACATTCCGCTGGAGAACGGGCTCCTCGCCGTCATTCTCGACGGCGAGAATCCGTGGGAGCATTACCACGACGGCGGTGAACGCTTTCTCTCCCTGCTGTTCCGCGCCTTCGAACAGGACGGGCTGCCTATCGGCCACGGCATCCGCGTGCAATTGAACACCGTGAGCAAGGCCCTGGAGGCCGTGCCGCCGCCTCAACGCCTCGAGCAGTTACATTCCGGATCCTGGATCAACCAGGACTTTAAGATCTGGATCGGCCACCAGGAAGACAATCGCGGCTGGGACCTCCTGCAGCACACGCGGGCCCGTCTCGTGGACCTCACACCCTCGTTGGCGCCGGACAAGGCCCGCGCTGCCTGGAACGAACTCTACGCCGCCGAAGGCAGCGACTGGTTCTGGTGGTACGGCGACGATTTCGATACCGACTACAAACAGGAATTCGACCGCCTGTTCCGCACACACCTGCGCAACGTCTGGACCTATGCCGGGGTGACGCCACCCGACATCTTGAATCAGCCCCTCGTCGAGGCCCGCACGCCGCAAGGCCTGGACCTGATGCAACTCCCGCTGGCGCTCATCACCCCGACCCTCGACGGCATGGTCTCCAATTTTTTCGAATGGCGCGGGGCCGGCACCATCAACCCGACGCCGCCGTTGGGAGCGATGTGGAAGTCCGAGGGACTCTTCACCTCCATTTTCTTCGGGTTCGACCGCGAACATCTCTACCTCCGGTTGGATCTCGATGAACGATCCCAGACACGCCAGGAGCACTGCACCGCAGACTTGTTCATCGGCTCGGGCATCCAGCAATATAAGGTGTCGTTTGCTCTCGCAGTCGAAGGCGCCGACACCCTTCTGCTCTCCCGGGCTGACGAGTCCGGTCTCTATCGAGACAGGGGCTCCTACAACACGATCTGCCGGCGAAAAATTCTGGAGCTGGGCATACCGTTCAAAGAACTGGGCATCGAGATCGGTACAGAATTGCGGTTGACCCTGACGGTGTCGGAGCACGGGATGGAAATCGCGCGCTATCCTCACCACAGCCCGGCCACCTTCAACCGGCCGGGAGACGACTTTGAAGCCACCATGTGGCGCGTCTGAACGACAGGATTCACTGCTCCCTGTTCAATGAGGTCGTCACCATCCGCCCCATCATTGGACATCGAGCATTGTGCAGTGACCATTGACAACTAGAGGAGTCGAGATGCCTGAACTGAGAAGAGACCCGATCGTCGGCCGCTGGGTCATCATTTCAACCGAACGGGGGGGACGCCCGCAGGACGTGTCTATGCCGTCGGCGCCGCTTCCCTCTGCGTCCATGTGTCCGTTTTGCCCGGGGCAGGAACGTCTGACGCCGAAGGAGATTCTCGCCTATCGGCCCCATGCGTCGGAACCGGACAGCCCGAATTGGACCGTGCGGGTCATCCCCAATAAGTTTCCCGCGCTGCATGTCGAAGGCGATATGGGACGCGAAGGCCTCGGACTCTACGACCGCATGAACGGGATCGGCGCCCATGAAGTCATCATCGAAACCCCCAATCACAAGGAACACCTCGCCGACCTGCCGGCAAACCGGGTGGAGGATGTGCTCTGGGCCTATCGCGACCGGATTCTCGACCTTAAGAAGGATCTGCGGCTGCGATATATACTGATCTTTAAAAATCAGGGCGCCACGGCGGGTGCCACGTTGGAGCATAGCCACTCTCAGCTCATCGCCCTGCCCGTCGTGCCCACCAGCGTCCTGGAGGAAATCGACGGCTGCCGGCAGCATTTCCAGCAGAAAGAACGCTGCATCTATTGCGACATCCTGCGACAGGAATCGACGGAAGGCACCCGCGTGGTATTGGAGAACCCAGAATTTGTCTGTCTGACCCCCTACGCGCCGCGCTTTCCGTTTGAGATGTGGATTCTCCCCAAACGTCACGCGGGATATTTCGAAGAATGTCAGCGCACGCAGTTTGAATTTCTGGCGCCCATGCTGGGCGAAGCGCTACGGCGAATGGACGCCGTGCTGGCTCGACCGGCCTATAACTTCATCCTGCACAGCTCGCCGCTGCACGAAAAAACCGGGGACTACTATCACTGGCACATTGAGATCATCCCCAAACTCACCCAGGTGGCCGGATTTGAATGGGGCACCGGATTTTACATCAACCCGGTCTCCCCGGAAGAAGCGGCGAAGGCCCTGCGCGACGCGGAAATCTAGCACCCCGCCGGAGCGCCTCAGGGAAATCGCGCGGCGGCACCGCATACGCTCAGTTCCTCACGTTCCTCCGGGGGAGCGATACTTCAAGAACAACGTACTGGACAAATCTCCGGTGACACGTGAGTTTTGTCCAGTATCTTTCCTTGCTATTCGCAAGTACGACAAAGTATAAATTTCACGTAATCGTTTCAGGGTATTGGGGACCGCCTGAAGGCGAACGCTCACTTGCGACAAACTCATACATTCATCCGCATGTAACGGGATGGGAAGGCAGCAACCACCAGGAAGGTAGGGAGGTCTCGTGAAAGTGCAGAACCTCGAATGGAAAGACGAAACGTTCAGCGAGCTGGATCTCCAAAATCAAAAATATAAGCGTCTCGCAATCGGGTCCGCCCTCCTCTTCCTCAGCGTGGTCGGCTTGCTGATTTACCAGATCATCGCGGGCATCAAGTAGCCGACGGCAGCTCGTCGCACACCATGTGCCCGTCCCCTTCCAACCGCTGTTGTCCTACCGCACCAGCGTACATCCAGGCAACCGCATCCCGACCGGATTGCAATCCCGCACAACTCAGCCGTATCATCGCGCATGCTTGTTCATCTCAGCCACCCACAACGCCAGGTTGAAATCAAAGGGCCCAAACGCACCAAGGAGTTGTTACGCGAACTCAATCTGGTGATTGAGGCGCATCTCGTCATCCGGGGCGATGAACTCGTCACGGAAGATGAAATGCTTGCCGACGCCGATCAGATTGAAATCCGGCCGGTCATTTCCGGCGGCTCAGTCTGAGGCATGAGTGCTGAGTTGTGAGTGTTCGGTCTCTGGTTCATTCAACTCAATACTCACAACTAACCGCTCGACACTGTTGTACCCATGAACTGCACAAAATGCCCCACGAGTATGAGAGCGGTCATCAGCCTACCCCGGCACAATGCCGCCTTCTGCAAAGGCTGCTTTACGACCTTTGTGCACGAGCAGGTCGCACGCGCGATCAAGTCGTTCAAGATGTTTACGCCCGAGGACCGCATCCTTGTGGCCGTCTCCGGCGGTAAAGACAGCCTCGCTCTGTGGCATATCCTGCTGACCCTCGGCTACCGCGCCGACGCGCTGTATGTGAATCTCGGCATCGGCGGCTACTCCGAGGAGTCGAACCGGAAGGTGCGCCACTATGCCGACACCGTGGCCGCCGCCCATGGCGCCAAACTGATCGTGCATGTCGTTGAGCAGGAAGCCGGCGCCGGCATTCGTGAATTGGCCACCATTCTTCATCGTCCCACCTGTTCAACCTGCGGGACCATCAAACGGTACCAATTCAATCGCGCCGCGGTAGAACAGGACTACGACGTGATGGCCACAGGCCACAATCTCGACGACGAAGCTGCTCGCCTGTTAGGCAACGTGTTGCACTGGCAGGATGAATATCTGGACAAGCAAAGCCCCACCTTGCCGGCCTCCGTCGAAGGGTTCGCCAAGAAGGTGAAACCGCTTTGCCGCCTGTCGGAACGGGAAATCGCCGCCTACGCGGTCGTCAATCGCATCGACTACATCGTCGAAGAATGCCCGATGGCTAAGGGATCCAAAATGATCCTCTATAAAGAGGTCCTCAACCGGCTGGAAACGGAATCGCCCGGCACGAAACAACGTTTTTACTGGGGGTTCCTAGAGAAGCAAACCAAGCCGGAGCCCGCCACGGAATCCATGGCCGAGAAGGATCAGCGAACGCTCCACCCCTGCCAATCCTGCGGACAACCCACCACCGCCGACACCTGCTCCTACTGCAAGATGATGGCAAAGGCCAAGACCGCGACCCCGCGTTAGGCTCGGCCTGAACGCCGGGTGATCGTCCGGCTGATGCTCCTGTCAATAGATGCTCTTGCTCACTTCACTGGAACGGAGGCTCTCATTCCCGTTCACATCGTACGCCGTGACGGCAAAGTAGTAGGTCGTTCCGAGTTTCAGGTTCGAAAACTGATAGGACGTGGCCTTCCCCACGTCAACCGATGCCCCATACTGGCCGGAAGAGGTCCCGGAATAGACTTTGTATCCGGCTAAGTCGCTTTCAGCATTGGCATTCCACGCCAGAGCGGCTGTCGTGCCGGTGGTGGTTGAAGAAGTCGCGGCTGAGAGCTTGAGCGTCACAGGTATCGCCACGGTGCTTCCCCTGCTGGTCGTGATCGTCACCGTTCCGGAATAGGTCCCGGCGGCCAGCCCGCTGATATTGACGGACACCGTCACCTGCGTGGAACTTCCCAGAGTGCCGGACGTAGGAGAAAGACTCAGCCAACCGGCATTGTCCTTCCCGCTCCAACTGACCTTTCGACTGCTGCTCTTATAGACCTTCACCGTCTTACTGGATGGATTGGGACCACCCTGTACGGCCTGAAAGGTCAAACTGGTCGGAGTGGCTTGTAAGGCCTGGGCTTCGGAAAGCAGCATCACGCTTCCGATCAGCATCACGGCAAGAGTCACCAGCATCCGAGGTAGGACACCCACAGGTAAAGAAAACCACTGGCGCAGACCTCGTTTCATATGACCTCCCACGTGCGACGTAAGGGAATACCATTTTCGCCAATCGCAAAGCGGCTCACAGGGCGTCTCGTGACATGAACCACCGTCCCGGCCGGACTCATTAAGAGCAGTGATCATGCCAAACAGAAGTGCGTGAAGAAATCGTGCTATCTCATGAGGATTTACGTGTACCTCCACCACGGCTTCGGCGGCCGGTGTAGGGTTGAGACTTCAGGAAGGGTAGAGAATGTGCACCCGGTTCCAGAGGCCAAATACCTGACGCTCAGGTTCCGGCCGATGATCTCGGGGATAAGATTCCATTCAGTCAAGACGCCAGGACGGGCCCGACTGTACTGTGTCTGCAGTTCGGATCTGAGCGCAGTGCGACCTCCGGACACGTGCCGCGAAAGCCACGCCGCCGCATCTCCATTGCAGCTGAAGCCCTGCGCCTTTGCACAGACCGGATGGACTGTGTATAAGCTAGAGTTGTCATGCGTCGCATTGTGCGCGCCTTTTTCACATACTCGTGTCTTCAGTCCGTACCACGCCATCCGTCGCGTGGCAGTCATCAACGTCACCGCCGTGCGGCCCTACTCCTTGCCTGGTTGGTTCTCTTCGGTCCACCACTCAACGATTCGATCGCCGGCGAGCCTGCAGCGCCGCCCAAGGGGCAGACGGCCTCCATTACGCTACGCTTCGTCTCCTGGAAACCTGATCACCCTCGCGTGTGGGACGAGGCCCTCGACGAATTCACCAAAACCCATCCTGATATTTCGATCGTGCGCGAACTGGCCCCGCACAGCTCCACCGCCTATCACGATCTCCTGACGCAGAAGTTGAAAAATCGCGACGCCACGGTCGATGTCTTTTTCATGGATGTGATCTGGGTGCCGGAGTTTGCGGAAGCCGGTTGGGCCCGTCGGCTCGATGAGCGATTCACTCAGGCCATGCGCGAGGAGTTTCTCCCCGCCACTATCGAAGTCGGCCGATATGCCGACCACCTTTACGGCGTTCCGAGCCGCATCGATGCCGGGCTGCTCTACTACCGATCGGATTTGCTGACCAAGTATGGCTTCGCCCCGCCGACGACCTGGGACGAATTGGCCCGGCAGGCTGAGACCATCGTTGAGGGGGAGCAACCGCGCAATCCGACGCTACGCGGGTACACGGCCCAATTCAAGCAGTACGAAGGCCTCGTCTGTAACATGGTGGAATTCATCGACGGCCACGACGGGAGCCTGCTGACCGCGGACGGAACACATTCGGCCCTGGCTAAACCCGAAGCGATGGCCGCCGTGCAGTTCGTTCGTGACCGGGTGATCGGCCGGCTCGCCTCACGCGCGGCGTTGACCTATCAAGAGCCGGAATCCCTCTCCGTTTTTCTCCAGGGCCATGCGGTCTTTCACCGGAACTGGCCTTACGCCTGGGAACTGGCCAACAACCAGACTCGCTCCACCGTCGCCGGGCAGGTCGCTGTGATGCCGCTTCCCGGGTTCACTCCGGGACGCACGACCGCAGCACTCGGCGGCTGGCTTTACGGCATCAGCGCCTACTCGCAGCATCCAGACGAAGCCTGGGCGCTCATCGAGTTTCTGTCGAGCCAGGCCATGCAAAAGAAATTCACACAAGAGGCCGGCATCGCGCCCTCCCGTCAGTCGCTGTTCTCCGATCCCGACCTGCTGGCGGCAGCACCGCAACTCCGTAACCACTTCGCCGTCCTCCGGTCCGCAACGGCCCGGCCGCGTTCCCCCCTGTATCCGGCCATCTCGCATGCACTGCAACGATATTTCAGCCGCGCCCTTGCCATCGACGACCTCGATCTTGTGCACGAAGCAACAATGGCTGATGCCCAGATCAATCGGTTGTTGTCCCTGACGGAGCCTGTCCCATGAACCACGCCTCCTTGATCCTGCGACATCGCGAGAAACTCGCGGCCTGGACCATGGTCGCCCCGGCGCTGCTCGTGACCATGCTCTTCGCACTGTACCCCGTGATGGATTCGCTCTGGCTCAGCCTGCACAACATCTACATCGGGCTGCCGCAACTCGGCAGTCCGTTCGTCGGCCCGGACAACTATCTGACGCTGGTGCGCGATCCGGTCGCGCAGCAGGCGCTGGCCGTCACCCTTGCCTTCGTCGTTCTCTCGACGCTGCTGGAGTTGGCCTGCGGGCTGATCATCGCGCTGGTGATTCATGAGCGATTTCGTGGACGCGGTCTCGTGCGGGCGGCCATCCTGATTCCCTGGGCCATTCCGACGGTCGTCGCGTCGCAACTGTGGCGCTATATCTTCAATGACCAATACGGGTTCGCAAACTTATTGGTGTTCGGCGAACACGTCACCGACTACGTCCCGTGGCTGGCCTATCCGGGCGTGGCGTTCGGCATCGTGGTGCTGGCGGATGTCTGGAAGACATCTTCCTTCGCCGCGTTGCTGATCCTGGCCGGCCTCCAGGTCATTCCAGACGATCTCTACGACGCCGCACGTGTCGATGGCGCTACCGCCTGGCAGCGGTTTTGGCACATCACCCTGCCCCTGCTGAAACCGGCGCTGTTGCTCGCGCTCTTATTTCGGACCATGGACGCGTTTCGTGTCTTCGATCTGGTGTTTGTGATGACCCAAGGCGGCCCTGGCGACGCCACGCAGGTGCTGCAGTTCTATGGCTACCAAACCCTGTTCACGGAAGGCCGGATCGGATATGGCTCTGCCGTCTCCGTGGCCGTGTTCCTGATGATCCTGGCGTTGTCGTTGACCTACCTGCGCGCCATCGGGTCGAGTCTCCTGGAGCGCAGACAACCATGAATCGACGGCTCCTCCTCGCGCTGGGCATCATCGCTACGGTGGGACTGAGTCTGCTGCCGTTCCTCTGGTTTGTCCTCACTTCGTTCAAGTCGCAAGATGAGATCGAAGCCGCTCCTCCCGCCTGGTGGCCATCAGGCAGCCTGGGATTCTATCGCTCCGCCCTCTTCGACCACCATCTCTTCGACTACGTGCTGAACAGCGTCGTGGTTGCCGGCTCCACCACGCTGCTCGCCCTTTTGCTCGCCATCCCGGCAGCCTACGCGCTGGCCCGGCTGACCATCCCCGGCAAACAAGGGATTCTGGCCGTGTTGCTCTGCGTTTCGATGTTTCCCCAGATGGCCATCGCCGGGCCCGTCTGGCGACTGCTCGACGCAATCGGCGGCCTCAACCACCGTTGGGGCGTCGTGTTGCCCTATGTGGCCCTCACCCTGCCATTGGCGATCTGGATTCTAGCCAGCTTCTTCAAAGAATTGCCGCCCGAGCTCGAAGATGCCGCACGCGTTGACGGATGTGGTCCTTGGGGCACCCTGCTTCGCATCACACTGCCGTTGGCAACGCCGGGGATTTTTACCGCCTCGATTCTGATCCTGATCTATGCCTGGAACGAATTCTTCTTTGCCCTTTTGATTCTCACCCAACCGGAGCAACAGACATTACCCGTGGGCATCGCCCTCTTCCAGGGAGAATTCACCATGCCCTGGGGAGAGCTGGCCGCAGCCTCCGTGGTGGCGACCCTTCCCTTGATCGTGGTCGTGCTGTTATGCCAACGATGGATCGTGAGCGGATTGTCCGCCGGCGCCGTGAAAGGTTAGCACAATGTTGAAAAAGGGCTGCCAGCGGCGTTCTCCTGTCCACGCCTCCCTGCGACGTACTGCAAGGGTACGCCTCAGTCGACGTGCTTCGTTTGGCCTTGCTGGATAGCCTTTTTGAACATTCTGTGTACACCGTTATTTTGCAGGAGTCTCTGTGGCTGAACTGGAACTGCGTACCATTTCAAAATCGTTTCGTGACCAGCCCGTGCTGCGCGATATCTCGCTGCAGGTTCCGGATGGAAGCTTCACGATTCTGCTCGGACCTTCCGGTTGCGGCAAATCGACGCTCCTCCGCATCATCGCCGGGCTCGAATCCCAGACGTCGGGGCAGGTGCTCATCGACGGGAAGGATGTCGATCACCTGCCGCCCGCGGAGCGCGACATCGCAATGGTGTTTCAGCAGTACGCCCTCTACCCGCACCTCTCCGTTCGCGAGAACCTCGCCTTCGCGCTGAAGATGCGCCGAGTCCCGCGCGACACGATTGAAACCCGCATCGCCGAAGCCGCGCAGTTGCTGGACATCCAGCCGCTGCTGGATCGCAAACCCAAAGACCTGTCGGGAGGACAGCGGCAGCGCGTCGCGATGGGGCGGGCCATCGTGCGTAAGCCCAAGCTCTTCCTGTTTGATGAACCGCTCTCCAACCTGGATGCGCAGCTGCGTACCTCGATGCGTATCGAACTCAAAAAGCTGCAGCAGCGCCTGCAGGCCACCATGATCTATGTCACCCACGACCAAGTGGAAGCGATGACGCTGGGGGATCGCATCGTCGTCATCGAGGGTGGGCGTATTCGACAGACGGATGATCCTCAACGCACCTACACCGCCCCGGCCGATCCCTTCGTCGCCTCCTTCATCGGCACGCCGCCGATGAACCTCTGGGAAGGCACCCTCATGACAGAAGGCGGAAAGACCGTCTTCAAAGGCAGCGGCCTAACCTTCCCGCTCCCGGCAAGGCTGGCCCCACCTCAACCAACGCAACACTCCTCCGTGACAGTCGGCATCCGCCCGGAAGACATCACGCTCCGAAAGTCGACGGAAGCCGCACAGGTAACGGGAATGGTGGAACTGGTGGAGGATCTCGGGGCGGACCTACTCCTGCATTGCCGGGTCGGTGAGCTTCGCCTCGTGGTCCGTACGGCCCGCCGCACTGACAGCATTCAAGGACAGGCAGTGACACTCTTTTTCCCTGTCGATAAATTGCATCTCTTCATTGACCACCGCCGTTTCGACCCGCCCTTCACCTCTGCCACTTGACTGTGCTCTGGGCTCTCTTATCTCTTTCATCAGGACAATAGCGGCCGAAGAGAAAAACCGTGTGTTCGCTTGCAATGCGTCCGGAGACCTCGTAAGCTCCGGAAAGGATTGCACTCTTCGTCTGTGCGCATCGAATGATTCTCCACGGATAGACCCTGATGGCCACATCTCAACGCGGTTATTACGACATCCTCGGTGTGCCACGGAACGCGACGGCCGACGACATCAAGAAGGCCTTTCGCCGCCGCGCCCGTGAAATCCATCCCGATCTCCATACCGGCACAAAAAAAACGGAGATGGAAAAGAAGTTCAAAGAATTGAACGAAGCGCACGAGGTGCTGTCGGACCCGGACAAGCGAAAAAAATACGATCAGTACGGCTCGAACTGGGAACAGGCGGAAGCCTATGAACAGGCGCGCCAACAGGCCGGCGCCCAAGCGGGACGCGGCGGCCAGGCCGGCGGATTCAGCGGCGACTTCGGTGATATCTTCGAGACCTTTTTCGGCGGACGGGGCCGTGGCGGGGGAACCTCACCGGGATTTGCCGTCGACGGGGAAGATCTGGAAACCGATGTCCACCTCACCATCCGCGACGTCCTGACCGGGGTCAGCCGGCGCATCGATCTCACCGAGCGCGTCACCTGTAAGGCTTGCGGCGGCAGTGCCATCGTGCGTGGCCGTCCCTGTGTCGTGTGCGGCGGCGCCGGCACCCAAGCTGAAAAACGCACGATCGAAGTCCGCATTCCGGCCGGCGTGCAACATGATACGCGCGTCCGCTTGGCCGGCAAAGGCCAGCCCGGCATCAATGGAGGCAAGCCGGGCGATCTCTACCTGCGCGTCCATATCCAGGCCAACGGCGTCTTCCGGCAAAAGGGATTCGATATTCAGGTCACCTTGCCGGTCTGGCCATGGGAGGCGGCATTAGGCGCTGAAGTGATGGCTCCGACCCTGACGGAACCGGTGAAGGTGAAAATTCCCCCGGGCAGCAAAGCCGATAGCAAGCTTCGGCTGAAGGGCAAGGGACTCCCGACATCCACCGGTGAACAGGGAGATCTCTTCCTGAAGCTAAAAATCGTCATGCCCACCGCCATTTCCGACGAAGAGCGGGCGCTTTACGAACAATTGAGCCGCGCCCGCCACAGCGATCCCCGGGCCGAAATCATCGCCGCATCGAGACGCAGTTCATCCTGAGTCGCGCAGCCCCGAGCCGATCCCTTCTATGACTATCGCCGAATACGCGCTCCTCGCGTTCAGTTCGCTTTTCGTGATCGTCGATCCCATCGCCGTGGTCCCGGCCTTCCTCGCCATGACCCCGCGGGATTCCGTGGCGCAGCGGCTCCGGACTGCGCGCGTCGCCTGTCTGGTCAGCGTCGCTCTCCTCACGGGATTCGCCCTGTTCGGACAAACCGTTCTCAAATTATTAGGCATTACCCTGCCCGCGGTGCAGATCGCCGGCGGGCTGATCTTATTGCTCGTCGCGCTGGACATGTTACGCGCGCAACGGTCCACGGTGCAGGAAACGGCGGCGGAAACGGCGGCCGGCACCAACAAAGACGACATCGCCGTCACCCCGCTCGCCATCCCCATGCTGGCAGGGCCGGCCGCAATCTCGACGGTCATCCTGCTGGAGACACAGGCCACCACATGGATGTTGCAGGCCGTATTGTTGGGATGCCTTGTACTGATCGGGTTGGCGAGTTACAGTATATTAGCGATCGGCGCACGCAGCGCGAAGTGGCTCAATCCCATTGCCGAGAAAATTATTTCCCGGCTGATGGGCCTGTTGCTCGCCGCGCTGGCCGTTCAATTTATGGTGAACGCCCTCACCGGAGACCAAGGGCTGTTACGCGGGTTGACCGGACATTAATCGCTCTCAACTGAAGGAGGAACGAATGACGACGAAACTGTTCACATTTGCCACCGCTTCGGCCATCGCCTGCGCGTTGACGATCTCCCCCGCCTGGGCGAACCCCGAAGGTGGATATGGCGGACACGGCGGCGGCTACGAGAAGGGCCAGCACGGCATGGGCGCCGCGATGATGGAAATGATGATGCACGGCGGCGCAGGCCACCTCATCCGTCACCTCCTGAAGCATGAAAAGGACATCGGATTGAGCGCCGACCAGGTCACCAAGCTCAAGGACCTCCAGCTCAATCTCGACAAGAACCGGATCAAGATGGAAGCCGACATCCAGGTCGCTGAACGGGAAGTGAAGGCACTCAACGACAACGAGAAGTCGGATTTGTCCGCCATCGAAGCCAAGCTCAAGCAAAGCGCCGACGTGCAGATCGGGCTCCGCGTCCTGTCGATCAAGACCAGACGGGAAGCCCTCGCACTGCTGACCCCGGAACAACGCGCGAAGGAACAGGCCGAGCACGAGAAGATGATGCAGCAGCACAAGGGCGCGGGCCAGGCAGCTCCCCACGGCAAGAATCCGCACAGCAGCAACCCACATGGGAGCAATCCGCACGGATCCAACCCGCACGGCGAGGCAAAGCCCCAATAACCCTACACCCTGCATAGAACCGGAGGTCACACATGATCAAGCACGTTGCAGTACCCGCCCTGATGGTCGCGGCACTCTGTTTCACGAGCACTCCTGCCTGGAGTGACAAGGGACACAAAGGCAAGGATGAGAAGTGTGACGCCGCCGAGTTGGTGAAGGATGCCAAGGTCACCATCGACCAGGCCATTAAGACCGCGCTGGATGCGGTTCCCGGCACGGCCGTCGAAGCCGAGCTCGAAAAGAAGCACGACAAGACGGTCTGGGAAGTCGAAGTGCTGGGAGCCGACGGCAAAATGACGGAAGTCCATATCGACGCGGGCACCGGCACCATCATCGATAAGGAAGACAAACAAGCGAAGCACGAGAAGAAGGGCAAGAAAGAGAAGCACTAAGGTTCCTGCGGCAGGGTCGTGTCTTCAGATGCGATCCTGCCGCGTTCGTCTCGACCCGCCCCAATTCATCTGCCCACCCTTTCCCTCAGCGTGCCATTCCCAAGCGCAGCGACCTTCGATCTCCAGACCGGCGGATTGACCCTTTGCGCTCATCTATGCGAAAGTTTGCGATCCATCAGAACGTGCGCTGTGCGAAGCGGTAATCCCCCGTTCCCGTAAATGAAGGAGCTCCCATGACGATCGACCCGCGACACAAAAGCCACAACTTGCTCGACGGACCAGGCCGCGCACCGGCCCGCGCCATGCTGAAAGCCGTCGGGTTTACCGATGCCGACCTCGAACGCCCGCTGATCGGTGTCGCCAACACCTGGATTGAAGTCATGCCCTGCAACTTTCACCTGCGCCGGTTATCGGAACGGGTCAAGGCAGGCATCCGCGCAGCAGGCGGTACACCGATCGAATACAACACGATCGCGGTGTCGGACGGCATTTCCATGGGGACCGAGGGCATGAAGGCCTCGCTCATCAGCCGGGAGGTCATCGCCGACTCCATCGAGCTCGTCGCGCGCGGACACCTGTTCGACGGCGTGGTCGCCCTCTCGGGATGCGATAAGACCATCCCAGGCACCGTCATGGCACTCTGCCGGCTGAACGTGCCCTCGCTCATGCTCTACGGCGGATCGATCATGCCGGGCCAGTTCCAGGGGCACGACGTGACCATTCAGGACGTCTTCGAGGCAGTGGGGAAACATGCCTGCGGCAAAATGACGAATGCGGAACTAAAAGACCTGGAAGACCACGCCTGCCCCGGTCCTGGAGCCTGTGGCGGCCAGTTCACGGCCAACACGATGGCCATCGCCTTTGAATTCCTCGGAATTTCCCCAATGGGACGAAACGGCGTCCCGGCCATGGATCAGCGTAAGGACGATGTGGCGTTCGAATGCGGCACGCTCATCATGGACCTGCTCAAGAAAGACATTCGTCCCAAGCAGATCATCACCCGCCGCTCCATTGAAAATGCCATCGCTGCGGTCGCAACGACGGGCGGATCCACGAACGCCGTCCTGCATCTGCTGGCTGTGGCGCGCGAAATGGGTGTGCGGCTCACGATCGACGATTTCGACAAGATCAACCGGAAGGTGCCGCTGCTGGCCGACCTAAAGCCGGGCGGTCATTATACCGCCGCGGATCTCTATGCAGCCGGAGGCACCACGCTGGTAGCCAAACGGTTGATCGATGCCAAGATTTTGCATCCCGACCAGATCACCGTCAGTGGACGCACGATCGGGGAAGAAGCCAAGGCCGCGACGGAAAGGCCCGGACAGGAAGTATTGCGGCCAGTGTCCAAGCCCATCAAGCCGACAGGCGGCCTGGTCATTCTCAAGGGCAATCTGGCCCCGGAAGGCTGCGTCGTCAAAGTCGCCGGCCATTCCATCATGCATTTCAGCGGACCGGCCAAGGTGTACGAGCGCGAGGAAGATGCCTTCAAGGCGGTGCAGGCCGGCAAGATCAAAGCCGGTGATGTCGTCGTCATTCGATACGAGGGGCCTTCCGGCGGCCCGGGCATGCGAGAAATGCTCGGCGTCACGGCTGCCATCGTGGGAGCGGGACTCGGTGATTCCGTCGCTCTGCTCACCGACGGACGCTTTTCCGGAGCCACGCACGGTTTGATGGCTGGGCATGTTGCACCGGAAGCCGTCAGGGGCGGTCCGATCGCGGCCGTCAAGACCGGCGATGTCATCACGTTCGATATTGCGAAACGACGGTTGGATGTCAACGTGACGCAGAAGGAACTGACCGCTCGCCTGAAGAAGGTCAAACACCCGGCGCCGCGCTACATCTCTGGCGTGATGGGCAAGTACGCCCGCCATGTCTCCTCCGCATCGGAAGGCGCGGTGACGACCTAGCCATGGCAACTCGGTCTCGATGGAGTCTCGCGGCGGCGCTCTGCGCCGCCGCCTGCCTCCTCGGGCTGAGCCGTAGCGACGCCGGTGAGCCACACCAGGCCCTGTGCACAGACTGGCAGGGTCGTCATCCCGGATGGATCTGGTGCGATGATTTCGAGACCGACCGTTTAAGCCACTACTTCGAGTACGACATCCGCCACGGTCGGTTCGTCCGCGAAGCCGGAGCAGGGGTCGACGACTCAATCGGCATGCGCGCCGAATACCTTCCCGGCGATCCCCACGGCGGCTCCCTCCACCTGGCGTTCGGCAAGACCCCTAGCGACTATATGAAGCCCGTCGATGCCGGGACCGCCAAGTATCGCGACATCTATTGGCGGTTCGATCTTCGACTCCAGCCCGGCTGGACCGGCGGTGGCGCCGACAAACTCACCAGAGCTACGATTCTCTCCAGCGACCGGTTTGCGCAAGCCGCTATCGGCCACCTGTGGAGCGGAGCGCTGCCCGATTCAGACCCAGAGCGTCTCTATCTCGACCCGGCGTCAGGAACCGACGAATTCGGTGTGTTGCGCACGACCACATACAATGATTTCCCGCGCCTGCGTTGGCTCGGAGCGGCCGGCGGGCAGACGCCGCTGTTCAACCCGCCCAGCATCGGGAAGTGGTTTTGCATCGAGGTCCACATGAAGCTGAATAACGTCGATGCGGGCGACGGCATGTTGGAATATTGGATCAACGATCGACTCGAAGCACAACGAACGGAAATCGATTGGATCGGCAGCTACAACGACTACGGCATCAATGCGGTGTACCTGGAGCAGTATTGGACCTCGGTCCCGTTTGCTCAACGTCAACAGCGATACTTCGACAACTTCGTGGTCTCCACCGCTCGCATCGGATGCGCCCTGTGATACCGGCTGCCGTATGGACAGTCCGGGCAGCATGGTAAAAATTTAACCGTTTCTTGATCCGCCGTTTCGCGCGGCTGAGATACACTGCCGACCCACTGGTTATGTCATCGACGCAGACACCTTCAGAGACTCAACCCCACGCATCGACGCCGAAGACGAGGGCGAACCGGCCGGCTACGCGGGACCTCTCCCGGCCGGAATGGTACCTGAATCGCGAGCTCAGCCTCCTGGAATTCAACCGGCGCGTTCTCGATCTGGCGAAAGATCAGAAGGTTCCGTTGCTGGAACGATTGAAGTTCCTCTGCATCGTGAGCTCCAATCTCGATGAGTTCTTCGAAGTCCGTGTGGCGGGGCTCAAGGAACAGGTGACCCATGGAGTCGAACAACGAGGCGCCGACGGACTGACCCCCTCCGAACTGCTGGCCCGCATTGCCATGCTGACGCACCAGCTGGTGCACGAGCAATACGTCGTCCTGAATCAATCGCTGATCCCACAGCTGGCCGACCAACGCATCCGGTTTCTCAAGCGCGCCGATTGGATGCCGTCGCACATTCGCTGGATGCGCCGTTTTTTTTCGCGCGAACTGCTCCCGCTTCTGAGTCCGGTGGGCCTGGATCCCGCGCATCCTTTTCCGAAACTGCTGAACAAGAGTCTCAATTTTCTGGTGACGCTGGAAGGAACCGATGCCTTCGGTCGGCCCAACGGAACCGCCATCGTCCAAGTCCCGCGGTCGCTGCCGCGCGTGATTCACCTGCCGGTGCGCAATGTCGCCTGGCCTCACGACTTTGCCTTTTTGTCGTCGGTGATCCATGCGTTCGTTCACCAGCTCTTTCCCGGCATGCACGTCACCGGGTGTTATCAATTCCGCGTCACACGCAACAGCAACCTCTTCGTGGACGAGGAAGACGTGGACGACCTTCGTCGCGCGCTGGAAGGTCAACTGCCCGAGCGGCGTTTCGGCGATGAAGTGCGGCTGGAAGTGGCGGATAACTGCCCGCCCGATCTAGTCTATTTTCTGCGGGAACAGTTCCATCTGGATGCACGCGACGTGTATCAGTGCCACGGCCCGGTCAATCTGCATCGACTGATGGCCGTGCCCGACCTGGTGGACCGGCCTGATCTGAAATTCCAACCCTTCACCCCCGGTATTCCCACGACGCCTGTGCCGAGCGAAGACTGGTTCGACGCCATCAGGCAGGGCGACATCCTGCTGCATCACCCCTATCAGTCCTTCGCGCCGGTCACCGAGTTTCTCCGGCAGGCGGCCACAGACCCGCACGTCCTCACCATCAAGCAAACTCTCTATCGCACCGGGGCGGATTCAGCCATCGTGCAATCCCTGGTGGATGCGGCGCGAGGCGGAAAAGAAGTGACCGTGGTGATTGAGCTGCGCGCCCGTTTCGACGAGGAGGCCAACATCGAGCTGGCGCACGATTTGGAAGAGGCCGGCGCCCATGTGGTATACGGCGTGGTCGGACACAAGACCCACGCAAAAATGAGTCTCGTGCTCAGACGGGAAGGCCGAATGCTGCGGAGCTATACCCACCTCGGAACCGGCAACTATCACGCCCGCAATGCGCGGCTCTATACCGACTTTGGATTACTTACCTGCGATGCGGCGATCGGGCGGGACGTCCGGACGGTGTTTCAACAACTAACCTCCCTGGGGCGGCCGGGGCGGCTCAAACATCTTCTCCAGTCGCCCTTTACCCTGCATGCCACGCTGTTGAAATGGATCGGGCGCGAAACCGACAGGGCTAAGCAGGGCCGGCCGGCCCACATCATCGCGAAGATGAATGCCCTCCTGGAGCCCCAAATCATCCGGGCTCTCTACAAGGCCTCTCAAGCCGGGGTGAAGATCGACTTGATCGTCCGGGGTCCCTGCGCCTTACGACCCGGCATCGCGGGTCTCTCGGAACACATTCGGGTACGTTCGATCATCGGGCGGTTTCTCGAACATAGCCGGATCTTCTATTTTCTGAACGACGGCGACGACCGGGTCTTTCTCTCGAGTGCGGATTGGATGGATCGCAATTTCTTCCGGCGCATCGAAGTGGCGTTTCCTGTGCTGGATAAAACATTACGTCAGCGCGTGATCGACGAAGGCCTTCGTCCCTACCTCGAAGACAATACCCACGCATGGATTCTCCATCGAGACGGAACCTACAAGCGGCAGACGCCAGGACGCAGGGCCGCTCGTTCCTCCCAGCAGTGGCTCATGAACAAGCTCGTCACCTAATTTCTCCTGCCGGCGCAGCCGCTCGTCGTTATTAACCCCTCCTTAACCGCTCGCTTATACGGTTGTCACTTCGGCCACCTATGCTGCGGGCAGGACCACGAGGAGGGAAGCCCCCATGAGTGTCACGCAGGTCGTCCGACTTCAGCCACGCCACCGAGCCTTTGCGTCGTTGCGCACGCACCTGCTTCGAAGCCGCCGCACGCTCTTCGCACAGGTGATGTCCCGGCCTCTGCCCCAAACAGAACAAGGCCTCCCTGCAGATGTCCTCGATCTGGCCGCCTGCGAACAGGAACGGATGATCGACGACCTCATCGCACAACGGGCCTATGCCAAACTGCGGCAGATCGAACGCGCCATCAACCGCATGCTCGACACCTCGTACGGCATCTGCCATCTCTGCCGAGCGGAGATCCCCCTGTCACGACTCCGCGCGCAGCCCGATGCGATGCTCTGCGTCACGTGTAAAAGCCTGTCTGAAGAACGTGCTTCGCTGCGAAACACGGCATGGAGACCCGACAAGCCCGCCGAGGAAGTCTACCGCCCCTAAGATGAAGCTATTGATTGGGAGTTGAGCTGCGTCCACCTCTCCGCACCTCTCTCCCGGGCTGTTCCCCTCTTCTGAGCCGGAGCGGAACAGCCCACCCATTTTGACTCGGCACCAAGCGCCCACGAGGGCGCACCCCCGGTCCTATGCAGGTCCAAGCCAGCCTGATCGCCCGATCATCAATAGAGAGAAGCAGTCAGGACGGGTAGAGCGGAGTATCCGGGGAGTGGTGAGTCGCAAGGCAAGGGTCTCTGACGATGACCGCATGACATCCGCCATCACCAGTGCCTCCGGCACAATGCGCGTCAACCGGATCGCACACCTCGGCATGGACGCCTGACGCGTCCTATCCCGGCACGATGCCGCTGCGCGACCCCGGCCGCACGCAACCATTATTCAGGCGAGCGGATGCCCTCGCGACTAGCCCGGACTATGCATGAATGCCGTCGCGAGACGTTCGAGACCGAATCCCGGCGGGGCTTCTCGCACGTGAGGCCGACGCAGACGTACGTGCAGTCCGTCGAGGAGGCCGAACGAGAACAGCCCCGCCGGGCGAGAGGATCGGACGACGCAGTAGGTATTCATGAATAGTCCGTCCTAGAGCGCATCCGCAGACAGACAGTCGAGACGTTCTTGAACGCAGCTCGTGCAAAGAGTCGCGTGCGGCCGGTGCCGCAGCTGGATGAAGGGAATCTCCTTCCGGCACTCGAGACACAGGACGTTGATCCTCGGCCTGGTATGACGGAGCGATAAAATATCCTGGCGGCGCGGACGAGACCGAAACATCTGAACGCCTTGTGTTACGAGTCGCATGCTCCCCTCCTGTGCTGGATAGTGGACTTCTCACTATCAGTCTACGGATCTAGGGTCACAAGCGCGTCCGGGCAAGGTAAATTTTTCGTTAACAGGCGAGAACGCTGCAGGAGAGGGTTCTAGTCGGCTGAATCGATGCCCCTGTGCAGGGCATCGATTCAGACAATCACAGGATCAGGGCTTAGATAACACCGGTGAGGCGTTGCATGAGATGCCTGCGTCAGCACGCCCTACTTCGCCGCAGTTCGGCGCCGTTCGATCACCGGCGCCCAGGACGGTTCAAGGTCGCGCTTGGCGGCAGCCAGGAACCGCTCTTCGGCGGCGGCGTCCCGACTCCCCTGTTTCACACTGACCGTGTGCACGGCAAAATAGGCCGGCGTGCCGATCATCTGGAGATCAGCTATGACCTGGGCCAGCGGCTTGCCCCAAAATGCTTCGAAGTAATGCTCCTGCACCGGATCGGCTGCCTTCTCCTGCAGGACCATCGTCGACGTGCCGACCTCGTACTCTCCCATGAAACTGATGCTGCCGGGAGCCACGGTCGTATCGCTTTGCTTTACAACCGCCTTGGGTAACAGGAATAACGTGACTTCGCGTACCTTGCCGAATCCCTTCTCCGAAGTACTGAACGCTACGGCCGCATACCGCCCGGGCGGGACGTTCTGCACATAGACCGTGCCGCCTCCTCCGGCCCCGGGAGGCGGAGCCAGAATGCTGGTAGGAATCAACTTGGAGCCTTCGAAGAGATCGCGCTCGTTCTCGACCCTCACCAAATACAAACGATCTTCGGTGTTGGGCACCCAGGCCGGACTCTTGATTGTGATCCCGATGACCGCACTCTGCTGATCGACCGGCTTCGTAATGTGAACCGGCGAGACGAATTCACCCGCCAGGCGCTGAAACTGCTTCTTCGGAGGCTTACTGGCACAGGCCCCGGTGGTCAGAACGACCAGGGTCAGCAGCGCAATCACCGTTCGATTCATAGAGGTCCCTCTGGGTGGATTAACTGAGCGGTTCGCGGTCACAGTCTAGGGGATTGGGTGTAGTGCCTCAAGCAATACTTCCGGCGGGTATCAGCCTCGAACCGATCCTCCATGCGGGAGACGGGCGATAGGTGCAGTGCTGAGCGTACAGGCAAGGGATGCGAATGGAGCAGATGTGTCAGTCGTGGGTGACGGGAGAAACGGGTAGCACAGTGGCTACCCTAGGGCACCGGCGCAACCGGAGCAAGCGGAACATCCGCAGCAGTCTTTCCCTGACTCTGACTCTCCAGTGAGAGGCGCTTCAAGACCGCCTTGGCTCGCTCCTCCAGACGCTCGGCTTCGCCGGACCGCTGCCTGCGCCTCAACAAGGACGCATAACTCTTCAAGGCCTTCACGTAGGCCTCGCGATCATAACCGACGGACTGTTCATAGATGACCAGCGACTGCTTATACAGATCCTCGGACTGTTCCAGCTTATTCTGCGATTGATAGAGTCCCGCCAGATTTTTGAGTTCACCCGCGACGTGAGGGCTTTCCGCGCCCTGCTGCTTTTCCCGGATAGCAATCGCCTGCTGAAAGAGCGGCTCGGCCTGGGAATACAGACCCTGCAATTCATAGAGTTGTCCCAAGCGACTCATCGCCTCGGCAGTGTCGACATGATCGTTGCCGAGAGACTTTCTAAAAATACTGACCGCTCGTTGATACAGCACTTCCGCCTGAGGGTATTGATTTTGGGCTCGATACGTATCCGCCAGATTTTCAAGATTCCTGGCCACGATCGGGTGGTTGGGACCGAAGGCCTTTTCATGAATCGTCAAGGCCCGCTGATACAGCGGCATGGCGCGAGCATGCTGTCCCTGCGCCTGATACATCTTCGCCAGGTTGTCGCGCGTAATGGCTGTCGTGCTGTGCTCGGGCCCGAGTTGCTTTTCAAGAATCACGAGTGCGCGCTGCAAGACGGGTTCGGCATCGGCGAATCGTCGTTGATCCTGATAGACCACGGCAATATTGTTCAAACTCTCGGCTGTCTTGCTATGGTCCGCGCCGAACACCTGTTCGCGGATTTCCCGTGCCCGCTGATGAAGCGCTTCGGACTGTGTATACAGTCCCTGCAGGCGGTAGAGTTCGCCCAAGTCGGTCAGACTGGCAGCCGTCTCGGCATGGGCCGGCCCATATACGCGCTCCCTGATCGCCAGGGCCTCCTGAAAAAGTGCCTCGGCGCGTGGAAACCGCCCCAACTCACGATTCACTTCGCCCAGCTGACTCAACGTGTCGGCCAACCGTTTCCCTTGCGGATCGATGACCTCTGCTTCCTTGCGAGCGGCCACGAAGGATTCCTCCGCATGAGTGTAATCGCCGGAACGCAGGGCGTGATTCCCTTCCTGCATGGCTGAACGCCAGCGCTGGTCCACCGCACATCCTGAGACAACACCCAGAAAGGCCAGACCGATGGTAAGCGCGCGCGCATTCAATCCAATGTTCATGATGATCAACTCTTCGGTGGTGAGGCGGTTGCCGTTAGGGGACTGACTTTACTTGTGGAATACTCCTTAGACTTACCCCCTCTGAAGCCTCAAATCAACCCCGCGAGGGCATCTTTTTCGATCCCTCCGGCATCGCTATATTTTTCAACCACTTCCAACAATGCACTCATTTCGATCATGGAGGATGAATCGGCCCCATGCCGATCATCAACAAGGAAACGGACCATGCGGGAGAGACGGTTACCGTTTTTCGGAGGCGTGATCGACCTGAGGGGCAAGCTTTGCAATCCCGGAAGTATCGTAGGGAAGGACGCTGAACACCTTGGCGACGTCGATAGCCGGCTTCCCGGGCCGCAGGATTTTCTGCGCAAGCGTCGCCAGCCAGGAGAGGGGAACCAAGACAAACCTCGGCAGCCAGACCACGGTGAGATCCGGATTGGCTTGCCGGAGACGATCCAGCAGTTCCTGCTTAGTCGGGGAAACAGGATCGAGGAGGTTCAAGGGGCTCGGCACGTTGTCCCACGCGTCCGTCATCCAGCCAAGGAAGCGGCCGGCAAAACCAACATCCACCACACCCAGACGATCGCCCGGCGAACCGACGGCCACGAAGATATTTCCCAACCGCTTACCAAGCCGGCCGGGCGGGTCGAAATCGCGATAGTCGACCAATGCCCCGGGACGAATCACTTTCACGGAGAGACCGAGTTCCCTGCCAAGTTGGACCGCCAACCGTTCGGACTCCAACTTTCCCCAGACATAGGGACCGGACCCCTTGCTGTCCGGCTCCAACGGATGGTCGTCGCCGATGGGCCGGCCGTTGCCCTGCGCCAATACGGCAAGACTGCTGACATGGACGAAATGCGTAATCCCCGCCGCATCGGCACCGCGAACCATCTGCTCGGTGGCATCCAACGAGTTACGCTGATGCTCCGGCCACCCACCGGCGGTTTCTGCCGCGGCATGAATGACGGTATCCACCCCCTTGAAGAGCTGTGCAGCGGCTCCCGTGGCCACATCGGCCACCACATATTCGGCACCGGCAATCCGCTCCCAGGGGGACGGCTCACGTCGGGCCACCACACGAACAGGGCGGCCGCGCGACAGCAGCGTTCGCACGATTTCTTTCCCCAAAAACCCGGTTCCACCGGTAACCAGCACGCCCCGGCTCTCGACCGGCTTCGGTGCAGCGGCAGCCAGGGCCTTGGCCTCGCCGACCTTCAGGGCCTTCGCCACGCGCTCACAGATACGCACCGTCTCCAATAAACTGTCCGGCGACAAAGGCGACGGCCCGCCCGTCCGTGCGGACTCATAGAACGCGGTAAACAGTTCGGCCAGCCCGGGATAACTCCGCTGACTCTTCAGAAACCGGTTCGCCATCGCGGAAGTTGTGCCGATCAGCAATTGCCAGGCTTGCCGATAGGGCGCGAATAACTTATCGATACCGGACGACCCGGGACCGATGGCGCGCTGAGTGGTACTGCGAACATAGTCGGCAAACAACGACCCGTTCTTTCCGACGACCCGCAGATAACTCTCCACCGGGCGCCCTTCGAGCGTCACGATCAACGTGCCGGTCACGCCGCCGCGCCGCACCAACGCGTGCACGGTCCCGGCCTGACTCACTTCCAAGGATAACAGCTCGGTACGGCCCTCCCCGGCTTGCTCCAACACCTGGAGCAACAGATAGACCGGATGCGGCAGAATATCGAGCAACTGGTGGTCGGCGCGTAGCACCTTGCGGCCGCCCGGCGCATGACGCACGGTCCGGAAGGAAAAGTAGCTCTCGACGTGCACGACGCGCCCAATTGAGGGCAAGTACTGGGTTAATACCCGGGTGGGCGGTTCATACAACAGCTGATGGCCGGCACAGACACGAAGACCTTTTGCGCTCGCCTCATCCAGGATCTGTTGCGCGTCCTCCACCGACTCGGTGAAGGGCTTCTCTACGTAGATGTGGCATCCGGCCTTGATCGCCATGCGGGCCAACGGAGCATGGGTGGCCGGCGGGGTAATGATGTGCACCACATTGAGACGTTCAGAGGCAAACAGCTCCTCCGGCGTCTTGAAACAGCCGATGCCCGGAACAATATCGCGCATCGCCGCTTGAGCCGAATCGGAGGGGTCGGCCACCGCCACCAGTTGCACGCCGGGGCAGCGCAAAATAGCGCGGGCATGATGCTGGGCATGACGGCCTGCACCGATGAGCGCGATCCGTAACGGGCGCGAGTCTGGAGTTGTCAGAGTAGAGTTGGTCACAAGTCCTGCGTGAGTGTGCAGGGCTACTATAGTCTATTCTCACGCATTCTTGAAGCCTTCTCGAAAATTAGCGCAGGGAGGAAGACTGCGGCAATGAGCGAAACGTGCGAGGGACCTCGGGGAACAGGTCCCTCGCACACGTCTCGAACTACTTATGCCTGCCGTCGCAGGGAAAACATTGATCCATACATTCCGGGCAGAGCCCGCCATTGAACTGGATCGCCGATCGCTCAGCGATAAACGTAGCCAGGTCATACCACTCGCCGGACTCGTCCGGCACACGCTTGCACCAGGAACACAAATTGATAATTCCCTGCGGACGCCCGAGGCGCGCATCCATCTTCCAGAGCCCGTCCCCCTGCTGCCCAGAGGCCTGGATGGCCCGTTCACCGGATGCGGTCTCGTGAAACACCAGCACGGCGCCAAGCACACTCCCTCCGTTGTCGGCGACCGGCGCGACGCTGCCGCGAATGGCACGACGTCCACCCTGTTTTGAGATCAGCAGGGCGTCCTCGATCGCCACAATGCGCACTTGCGTCATCGCTTGCTGTACCGGACTCTCCGATTCATATCCAGGCCCGGCCTCGTGAAAACCCAGGAGCGCCGTCACGCCCATGCCTGCCGCATCGTCCTGACTCCAGCCCGTCAGGCTCTCGGCGGCGGGATTCATATAGGCCACTCGCCCACCGCGATCGGTCGTCACGATGCCGTCGCCGATGCAACGCATGGTCGTGGCAATCCACCGCAAGCGCTCGCGCATATGCCGCTCATGCTGAGCACGATGCAGCGCCAGCTCAATCGTGGGCCTCAGTTCGTGTGCTTGATACGGCTTCAACATGTAGCCGACCGGAGATGTCACTTTGGCCCGCTCCAGCGTATGGTTGTCGGCGTAGGCAGTCAGGTAGATGACCGGCACATCCTGCTTACGCTGAATCTGCAGCGCCGTCTCCACCCCATCCATTTTCCCCTTTAACACGATATCCATCAGAATCAGGTCCGGGTGCATATCGTCGGCTTTTCGGATCGCTTCCTCTCCCGAGGTTGCCGTAGCCGGCACGCGATAACCTAAGCGTTGCAGACTCAGCTGAATGTCCTTTGCCACAACGGGCTCATCTTCCACGATCAAGATGCTGGCTGGTTCCATGGCGTTCACACCCTTTCTGAATATTGCAGTTGCTGAAAGCGGATCTGCCATTCTGTGCCGGCTCCACTGCGGAGTTCCGTGCTGCCGTCCAGCTTCTCCGCCAGCAGCGTCACAAGTTCCAACCCCAGTGAATCGGGATTGTTCAGGACACCGTCCTTGGGAATTCCGATCCCGTTGTCGCTCACGCACAGGGTAAACGTGCCGTCGACATGATCGAGCAGATCGATGTGCACCGTTCCGCTGCTGTCGTCGATAAACGCGTGTTTCAAACAATTGGAGACCAGCTCATCGATGATCAACCCGCAGGTCAACCCCGTGTCGATATCGAACTCGACATCGTCCACATTCAGTTCCAGCGAAATGACGTTCGGATCGACCCCATATGATCGGAAGAGATGGCCGGTCAACGTGCGGATGTAGTCGCCCATTTTAATTCGCGAAAGATCATGCGAGCGGTGCAATGTCTCGTGAAGCAGCGCAATCGAGGTGATACGCACCTGACATTCGCGGAACAGCTGGTTGACGACCGGGTCCTTGATGGAGGCCGATTGTAAATTCAGCAGGCTGGAGATGACCTGCAGGTTGTTCTTCACCCGGTGATGTACTTCCCGCAGCAGACTTTCTTTTTCTTTCAACATCCGGCGAAGCTGATCTTCCATGTCCTTGCGCTCGGTCAGATCCATGCAGGTACCGATGTACCCGCCGAACCGCCCCTCCTCGTCAAACAACGGAACACCCGTGTCCATGATCCACCGGTACTCGCCGTCGCGACGCCGCAGCCGGTATTCCAGAAAAAACGGCTGCTCCGACTTGAACGCCTCCAGATAAGACTTCCGGCAGCGATCCAGATCATCGGCGTGAATCCCGGTAAACCAATTGTCGCCGATCTCCTCCTGCATGGTGCGCCCGGTAAATTCCAGCCAGCGTTTGTTGATAAAGGTAATGTGCGTGTCCGGTCCGGCCATCCACACCATCACCGGCGCTGTGTCCGCCATCATGCGAAACCGGGCCTCGCTTTCCCGCAAAGCCGCTTCGATGCGCCGCTTCACCGTGACATCACGCGCGATGGCCGACGCGCCCATGACACACCCATCCGCGTCCTTCACCGGCGAGATGGTCAGCGACACATCGATGCGCTCCCCCTGTTTCCGGCGCTGCACCATCTCCACATTGCGCACGTGCTCTCCTCGGGCGATCCGGTCGAGCATCGTCGGCACTTCATCCAATCGATTCGGGGGACACAGCACAGAGATAGGCCTGCCGAGCACCTCCTCGGCGCGATACCCATAGACCCGCTCCGCGCCGCGATTCCAACTTTGAATCATGCCGTTCAGCGTCATGCCCACAATGGCATCGTCCGATGATTTGACGATCGCAACCAGCTCGGACACCGCTTCCGCGCGCAGCACCTCGAGTTCCTGGTTGGCGGCAGCCAGATCCGCTGTACGCTCCTGCACCTGTTGCTCGATATCTTCGTTGATACGCAATAATTCGGCCTCGTCACGCTGCCGCCGCAAGCACAACAGCGCGGTCACCCAAATCACCATGAGCGCAAAGGCCCGATTCACGGCACTGACCCAGGTCAATGCAAAGAACGGCTGATCGAACATATCCAGAATCGTCACCAGAGACGCCAGGGCGGCCACCCAGAACGTGAGACGAGGGTGAGGGATCCGTGACGCGATGAGAACCGGTACTACGTAGAGAGTCGTGATGGTCAGGCCCAGAGGCAGCCACCAATCGATGGCGCCGATCCCCGCGATCAGCGCCAGGGCCACTCCCAAGCGAGAGTAGCTGCTACGGGACATGCCGAGAAAGGATGATGAAGGTCTTGTCATACGTACAACGACGCGGTGTCTCTCCCTTTCCTGCTTAGGAGCAATCCCTATGCCTCCGCGCCCCATTTACCCCTCAATCGCGACAGAAAACAGGCCTGCCGGGGTACGCAAGATATGAGGAAGGCGGCCAAACCTTGACCGGTGCCGCTTGCCAGGATTGCCCTGGCAGCGACCGGTACCAATATCAGGCCGATCGTTGGCATCGCGGGAATCCCATTCAGCCCAAGCCTATGCCCCACAGCGGCCACCGGTGTACGTCACCGCCTCGTCGTTGTTCAGAGTTGAACGCCGGTCTATCTCAGTGCTTGTCGTCGATTCGACGACCGGAAGCGAGACATACGCGACGTCCACCATGCCGGGTGAGGCACGCCAGGCAACCGCGTCATAACGCAAGAGGCCAGGAGGCGCTGCTGGCTCCGGCGAACAACTGCGAAACTGTCGGCTGTGAGGATGTGGGAATGAACCGTCCGGCCCCGGAAGGGCACCGGCGCCGGGCGGCCACGCGAGGGCTAGCGTTTACGATAGAACGAGGCGATCGTCTGCACGACGTATTGAAGCTGTTCGTCGGAAAGTTCCGCGTAGATGGGAAGCGAGAGCACTTCTTCGGCCGCACGTTCCGATTGTGGGAACGCACCTTTCTGATAACCCAGATCACGATAGCAATTTTGCAAATGCAGGGGCAGGGGGTAATAGACTTCCGACCCCACGCCCTGGTCTTTCAGATAACTCCGCAGCTCATCACGCTTCTGCACTCGAATCGTGAATTGATTAAAGACGTGAAAGTTATCGGGACCCACCGCAGGCAGGGTGAGGCGATCTGCCAGTTTGGCCTCCGAGAACAACTGCACATACCGCGCGGCATTCCGGCGGCGGCCTTCCGCCCACTGATCGAGATGTTTCAACTTCACCAACAATACCGCCGCCTGCAACGCATCCAACCGGCTGTTGATCCCGATCGCCTCATGGACGTAGCGCACCCGGCTCCCGTGAACCCGCAACATGGCGATGGACTCCGCCAGCGCCTTGTCATTCGTGGTCACCATGCCGGCATCTCCGAACCCTCCGAGGTTCTTTGACGGGAAAAAGCTGAAGCAGGCCACATCGCCCAGCACACCGGCATGCCGTCCTTTCTGACGGGCCCCGATCGCCTGGCAAGCATCCTCGATCACGCCGATGTTGTGCCGCCGGGCAATGGCGTTGATCGCATCCATATCGGCGCATTGACCGAAGAGGTGCACGGGAATGATCGCCTTGGTCCGCTTCGTAATGGCCCGCTCCAAGAGCGCCGGATCCATGTTGAAATCGTCAGGCCGAATGTCGATGAAGACCGGCTTGGCCCCCAGTCGGGAGATCGCCCCGGCCGTCGCAAAGAAGGTAAACGGCACCGTGACCACTTCATCCCCGGCTTTCACACCCAACGCCATCAGCGCCAGCAACAGCGCGTCGCTGCCGGAGGCGACTCCGATGCCATGGGCACTGCCGGTATAGGTCGCAACCGCCTGTTCCAACGCCACCACCCGCGAGCCGAGAATAAAGCCCTGTTCGTCACAGGTGGCCTCAATCGCAGCCAGGATTTCACTGCGCATCGATTGATATTGGGCTTTGAGATCAAGCAGCGGAATATTCATCGTATCCCCCGGTTCCCCCTTCTACAGTCGATTGGGTTGCAACTTCATGACATCTTCACTCGGACGCGTGGCATGCAGAAGATAGGCATAGAGCGACTGGTACTGTTTGAGCGTCTCCTGAATCGTAAACTCCTCCGGGAGTTCCTGCGTGCCCGCCCGAAGGTCCGCGCGAAAACGCTCATCTTCCAAAATCTGACAGACTCGCTCCGCCATAGCTCGCACGTCGCCGGCCGGACAGAGCGTGCCTTGAATGCCCTCCACAATCGCTTCGGCAGCGCCACCCACGCGCGTGGCCACAATCGGGATCCGGCTGGCTCTGGCTTCCAAAATAGCGCAGGGCAACCCTTCCCATTGGGACGTCAGAACGAACACATCGAAGGCTTTCAGCAACGCAGCCACATCGCGGCGCCAGCCGAGCAAGGTCACACGATCCTGAAGCCCCTGCGCGAGCAACAAGGCTTCGACTTTCGGCCGCAACGCTCCGTCGCCGACGAGCACACAACGGGCTGCGGGAACACGCTGACATACGAGCGCGGCGACGCGGACAAAATCTTCGGGAGATTTTTGCGGTTTCAAGCACGAGACCGTTCCCACCAGCAGCTGATCAGGGGCCACTCCCAGCATGGCCCGAAGACGGTCACGTTCCGGCGACTCAATACGAGCCGCAAAGGCCGTCGGATCGATTCCCGGCCTCACCACGGACACCTTGGACGCGGTAAAGAGCCCCCACTCGATGCCCTGCCGGCGGTCGGCCTGCGACACCGCAATCCAATGGGTGGTGATCCGGCCGACCATCCATTCCAGCGCAATCAATGCTTTTTGTTGCCAGAACGGCTGCGCGGGCGTCACGCCGTATCCGTGTATCGTGTGCAAGATACAGGGGACACCGGCGAGCCAGGCGGCTACTCGTCCTAGGATACCAGCTTTTGAACTGTGGGTGTGCACAATCTTTGGCCGGAGTCGTCGAAACGCGCCGACCAGCTCCCACAATGCGCGCAGGTCTTGGAGGGGACGGATCTCACGAACGAGCGACGGGATCGTCCCAACCTCGACACCTTCCAGCGCATGCGCGTCGGCGATCAACTGCCCCCCTGGCCCTGCGAGAAGCACCGGGCGAAATCGTCTGCGGTCCAAACCCGCCACGACCTGCATCGCCACTTCCTGCGCGCCGCCCAACTCCAGTTTCGTAATCACGTGACAGACTACATGCATGCCATTCACCCGCTCAGGCCGCGGCCTTCATCCGCAGTCGCGCCGCCGCCTGCTGCCCCTGGGCAATCGCGTCCTCCATCGACGTGTGTTCCCACAATCCGTACCGCCCGATCGATGAGATCCCGCGCCGCTCCAACTCGGTCAGCAGCTCTTGCACCGCACGGCCACGATACCGGTCGAACAAGACATAGGCGTAATACAGATCCTTCACATCCGACATCACCAACTCGTCGCTCCGCTGGAGCACCCCCGCCTGCTCCAGTCCCCGCCGGACTCGCTCGACGAGCACCGCGTCGGATTCCCGCTCAACCGGCTGGTGCGAGATTTCCACATAGAGGGAACTGCAGCCGGGTTGCCCCATGGACGGAGAAAAATTCATCGGAAACCCGGCGCGATAGAACGGATACCGGTGCTCGGGAAAATAGATCCAATGCTTGTCGGAAATGCACTCCCGGGCGACGGCCAGATTCACGTTATACACGGAGACCCATCGCAGCGACGCAGCCAATTCCCGGAGCGACGCCGGAAGATCCACACAACGCCGTACCAGATCAGGCAGGGGGATCGTGGACACGATCCGGTCGTACAGCTCCGTCCGTTCGCCCTGTGCGCTGCGAAATACCGCCCGCCGACTGCCCGTCTCGATCTCCACCAACTCCGAATCGTACGACAAGTTCTCGACCGACGGGAGAAAGGCTTCCGGCAGAACTTTGATGCCGCCGCTGGCGGGATACTGGAACGACGGGTTGTAGCCGAAGGCCTTGTCCTTGATTCCCAAGGCGCCGTTGACGACATCCTTCACATCCGGCTTCGGCACCAGCCACGACACCCAGTCGGACGTGAGCTCCTCCAGCGGCACCTGCCAGAGCTTTTCGTTAAAGGGCACCATGAAATGTTTCGCGATCCCCTCGCCCAGGCTCTCGACGATCCATTGTTTGAACGACCGGCTTTCCGCCGGAGGCTTGGACGCCGGATTCGACAGCGTGGCGATAAATCCCAAGAGACATTCCCGCACCACTTCAGGCGGAAGGCCATGCGTATTCACTTGAAACGGATACTCGGTGTAGGTGTCATGGGAATAGATGTAGGATTTACGGGCATGCCGCTGAAGTTTCTCCGGGAGCAGGCTCTCGACCAGCGCCTTGATCGCCGTCTGCCGGAAATGAAGCAAGTGCCCCGTATAGTCAAAGGTGAACCCGTCTTTCACGTACGAACGGCACAGCCCTCCGACCTCGCGTTCCCGCTCCAGAATCTTGTAGGGCACACCGCGCAAGTGATAGGCCGCGCTGAGCCCCGCCAATCCAGCCCCGACGATTAAAATCATACTACGCCGGTCCTTTCTGTCGAACGTGCCGGGACCGCCTCGGTACTCATGGCAACGGTTCCCGTCGAGACATTCACACGCGTCAAGGCCACGGCGGCCACGGCCAGGCACAACACCGTGACACCGCTGAGCACGACGGCAAGATCCTGGGGCACCGCCATGACCAGCAGACCGATCCCCCCCAATAACGCCGCGCCGAGATAACTGAGCAGGACGACTTGCGTCACCGAAAGCCCCCAATGCCGCAAACGAATGGCAAGGTGATCGGGACTGCCTAAAAACACCGGCAGTCCGCGCAAGAACCGGATGTACATGACGAACAGGGTATCGAAAATGGGCATCCCCAGGATCAACACCGGGGTCAGCAGCGAGACGGAATGGCCGGTGGTGTATTTGCCGATCATCGACAGGGCGCCCAGCATCAGACCGATGAACATCGCGCCGGAATCGCCCATATAAATCGAAGCCGGTCGCCAATTGTATCGAAGAAAGCCGAGCAGGCTCCCCATGAGCGCCGCCAGCATAAACGCGATCGCCTGATCGCCATTGAGAATCGCCACCACGCACAGAAATGCGGCACTGATGACGCCGACACCGGCCGACAACCCGTCCATGATGTCCAGCAGGTTGAACGCATTGATGATGCCGATCATCCAGAACACCGTGAGCACGACATCGACCCAATCGGGCAAGGAGGCGATTTCGATGCGAATGCCGCTCTTGATCAGCACGAACACCGCCAGGAATTGACCCGCGAGTTTGGTTCCCGGCGACAACACCCCGAAATCGTCGATCAGCCCCAGCATGACGATCAGTGTCCCGGAGAGCACGATGCCGAGCACGTCCTGCCGGAACTCGAAGGTGAAGGCCAGGCTCACGAGAAACGCGAGATAGATCGCCAATCCACCTAGATAAGGAACCGGCTCGCGCTGATGCTTCAGCCGGCCATCCGGGTTGTCGACGATTCCGAATTTCAGGGCGGCGCGACGCGCGATCGGCACACCATAGATCGAGAGGAGCATCGCGACCACAAAGGTCAGTATGAGCAGAATCATCGAGTTCCTGTCGAGCGATGGTGGCCGGACACAGGGCTGTGAACCGCCCGGTGCACCGCATTCACATGCTCATTCTCTGTCAATGTCCGGTACACGCCGGCTAGCCGGGGTCCCCACACCGCGAGTGAGTACCGCTCCTCCACGGTCCGACGTCCGGCCTGCCCCATTCGAGCGCGCAACTGCGGTTGCCGGCAGAGTGCGTCGAGGCGCTCATACCAGTCTTGCTCGGTGGCGGCCAGAAATCCGTTCTCTCCGTCCACAATGATGTCGCGATTCACTCCGACGGGTGAGGCCACCGCTGGAATCCCCACCGCAAGGTACTGAAGGAGTTTCAAGCCGCACTTGCCCCGGGCCCACTCGGTATCCTCAAGCGGCATCACGCCGACCGTAGCATCTTGCAGATCTGCCACCTCCCGCTGAAAATCCCAGGTCCTGAAATCAATCTCGACACCCGGCATGTACGGTGGCTGTGAACAGACCACACGGAGTGTCAGGTGAAACGTTGGTTGTAATGCGCGGAGGGCCGGCGCCAGCACATTCAGATATTTCAGGTTATACGCCAGGCCTATCCACACGATCGTGATGGCCTCGGAGTTCTGTGCAGACGAACCGGTGGATCTCATCGAATCCGGCTTGAATCGTTCTGTATCGACGACCGTGGGAACGACACAGACTCGCGACGAAAACTGATTCGCATAGGCGGCCAGCCGGTCATTCCCGACGATGGCGCCTGTGGCCATTGAGAGCAACGCAGGCATCTTCCGCTCATGCCCGGGAGTCAGATAGATCGCATCATCCATTTCGATCGCCACTCGATATCGGCACCACCGCAGCAGCCGTTCAGCGAGAGGAGGCGCATAAGGAAAGAGCTGCCCCTCGATCACGATCAGGTCCCGTTTTCCCATCACCAGCAGCGCCCAGAGTCGTTTGAGAAAACAGGCGAACACATAGGGAATTTTGAGAAGTGTCCGCAACGCAGACGACTGCACCGCGAGGATCGAGAAATACATTTCCCCGAACAAGGGGGCCACACGACAGTCAATCCCGGCCGCCTGCAAATGGGGCAGGAATTGAAAGATGCGATAACGACTGCTGGGGCCGATGATCGAGCTTTTCGAGAAATACGTGACCGTCATCGCACGTGTTTCTGCCCTGTTGTGTTGAAATATCCGCCGGTTGCGCGCACACGACCGACTGCTCAAATAGTACCGGAGTTCTCAGGCAAGGATAGGTTTTTCGCTGTTTTTGACGGATGGAATGAAGGATTGTGCCGCGAGCAGACAGCGGCGGTTTCAGCCGCAGCAGCGACGACTGACCATCATGATCTGAAGTCAGCCGCCATCCGCCCGAAGAAGGAGTGGTGCCATTCAGCCAACATCACCAGCGAGAAGAGGAGACGCTCATTCGGTCGATCCGAACCCAGCTCCCGCTGCACCAAGGACACTGCGGCAGCCACGTCGAACTCCTTGATGCGATGCAGATTGAAATAGTCCCGCAGGTCCCCCACTCGTCCCAACCATTGCTGGAGCCACTTAGCCATGGGAAGGATGAACCCGTGTTTCTTTCGTCCGACGATAGTCTGCGGAAGCAACAGAGCGGCCACTTCGCGCAGGGCGATCTTGGTCTGTGTCCCTGTCATCCGTTGGGCTTCAGGTAGACGGAGTGCAACATCGGCCAAATCAGGCGATAGGAACGGGGCACGCCCTTCCAGACTATTGGCCATGGCCATCCGATCGAGCTTCACCAGCAGATCGTCAGGTAACCACGTCAAGATATCGGCAAGGGTTGCGCGCTGGAGGGGATTCTCGGCGGCGTCGAGAGATGACAGAAGAGACTCTTCCCAGGGATCAGGATCGTGCACCGGTTCTCCAAGGAGCCTCCGGCGCCCGCCTGAATCCATGACGAGGGGAAATCCTGATGGCGTCACCGGCCATGAATTGTCACACAGAGTCCGAGGCGTACCGGCAGACCTCCGGCCGGAGACCCACTCCCTGAGGCCGGCACGCCAGGAGCGACGAGACAACATGGGACCGTAATAGTCATATCCTGCAAACACTTCGTCGGCACCTTCTCCGGACAACACCACCGTGACATGTTGCTTTGCCTCCCGGCACAACCAATAGGTCGGCAGTAACGCCTGGTCGCCGAGCGGCTCATCCAGGCCCTCAACCACCATCGGCAATAGGTCGTGGAACGCTGTTTCATCGAACGTGAAATGGTGGTGGGAAGAACCGATCGCGCGAGCCACCAGCTCGGCATGTCTCGACTCATCGTACCGCGCATCCTTGAACCCCATGGAGAAGGTGTCGATGGCCGGATGGTGGCGCGCCGCGACGGATGCGACAATCGAGCTATCGATTCCGCCCGAAAGAAACACGCCGACCGGGACATCTGCCACCAATCTGCTGGTAACGGCCTGTTCGATCCGCTCCAGCAGCGTGCCGGTGTCCACGGGGACGATCGGCCGTACCGCCGGACGATAGTATCGCTCATGATGGAGCGTGAGCGATCGCAAGGAGACCGTCAGCCGCTCACCGGGCAACACACGCTGAATCCCTTTAAAAATCGTCCGCCGGCCGGGCACATAGTGAAGGGCCAGATAACGATCGACGCTGCCGGCTGCAATGTCGCAATCCACCCACGGCAACAGTGCCAATGCCTTCGTATTCGAGCTGTAGGCAAACTTATTATCCGTCGCGCTGTAATACAGCGGCTTTTCCCCGAAGCGGTCGCGGGCAAGATGCAACTGTTGGTTCCGGCGGTCGAGGATCGCAATGGCATACATGCCGTCGAGCTTCGCCAGGAGCCCGTCGATTCCCCATTGCTCGTAGCCATGCGCCAGGACCTCTGTGTCACTGGCCGTTCGAAACACCACACCCTGTTGTTCCAAATCATGACGCAGGGCGACGTGGTTATAAATCTCCCCGTTTTGAAAGGCTATCACCTGGCCGTCACGACTCAGAAGCGGCTGCCTTCCGCCCTCCACGTCGATCACCGCCAGCCGTCTCATTCCCATCACGATTTGGTCTTCGACAAACTCTCCCGAACCATCGGGGCCGCGCGCCTCCATGGTGGCCAGCAGCCGCCTCAGAAGATGGCGGGCCTGATTCGGCTCAATGCGATCACATACGCCGACAATGCCGCACATGCGCCAAGACCTCCTCTCTACTCTGATCGCCGGGCGCCAGGCATCGGTTTCTGACAAATGAGGAATACGAAATCGGACGGCAAGACCCCGCCCTTGATCAGAAGGTCTTCCATCAAAAGAATCAATTTCACAATGGAATCGAAGTCTCGCTGCCCTCGATTCGCAAGGTCAGAGCTCAGGAGCGGATGGAGCTGGTGAAGGAGTGTACCGTTGTAAAACCGCTCATAGCGTACCTCGAAATGCTTCTTCACCAATGGGTAGACCTCGGCAGATCGCACCGCCTCCGATGGATCGCTCCTGAGCATGCTGTCGACCGTGGGCCGCTCAAACCTGGTCGACCTCCCGTCGCGTAAGTAGTAGGGATCAAGCGCACTGAGCACCTGGTTCGCGATCTCCACTTGCCGGTCGGTCCATTGGAACCTGTTCGGTCCGATGAACTCCACCACAATGAAATAGCCGTTCGGTTCCAGCGCTCGCTCCACCGTCCCCAGAAGGGCTTCAAGATTGGTCGTGTGGTGCAACGCTCCTGTCGAAAGAATCAAGTCGAACGTACCGTCAGTCGAAAGGGCATTCACATCCCGCACCTCGAACCGATATCGATCCGGAGGCGCGCCGACTGCTTCAAAACGCCCGGTTGCCTGTTTGATGGCCCCTTCCGAGATATCAACCCCGCTGACGAAACGCACCTTGCCCGAGGTATAGAGCTGAATCTCGTGGGCGCCGTCCCCGCAACAGACGCTCAGCGAGCGGTTGAATGTGCGCCGAGCAAAATAGTCGTTCAGCAGCCAGCCCAACCAATGTTTGGGGGTATCGGTCATCAGGCGATACGTCGACTCCTCGACCAGCTTGTTGTTGAGCCAGTAGGAGTTGTCCGTCCGCATGGCCTCGAACTGCTTGCCCCAGTAGTCGGAGACGCGATGATCGTCGGTACTCGTGAATGTCGCTGTCTGCGGCAGTAAGCGACGGCCCAGTACCGTATGGACCCGTTCCAAGCCACGGAGCACGCGCCTGATTCCCGGAATGAGGATCTCTCGCACCATAGGCCTCCCTATTCAATACCCTGCGGATATGTCATGTGTCCGCACCGGCGACGATCTTGCGGGCAGGCACGCAGCTGTCACTAAAGATGTGGCTCCGCGGGCTCGCGGGGACAGGGTGACAGCGTCCGCGCATCGCCTAGCGAGGACGCCGCCCCTCGAAGTAGAACCCGGCAGCCAGCGTGGCCCGACCGTATTCCCCGAGCGAGTCGTCGAACTCCCCCGCTCCCGCCTGCAATTCCTTGTGCCATTTCGCGATGGTCTTCCGCCATTTCCTGGACGTGATAAACGGCGTAATGGCTTCCAATTGCATCAACAAACTGGCCGAGGGATATTGATAGCTCTTGATGCCGCAGCGAATCTCCTCGAACGGAGCCATAACCTGCCGAAGGCCGTGTTGGGTCATATTGAAGAAATGCCAGGGATCACCGTGCAACGGCTGCATGAAGGCCGTATCGAGGTGGATGAGACCGCCGGGCCTTAGAATGCGATAGAGTTCACGCGCGGTCTGATGCGGGTCCTGGAGATGCTCGAAGACCGCCTGGCTCACCACGGCGTCGAAAGTATGATCGCGGAACGGTAGCCGTCCGCGCGTACAGACCAGATCGGTCCACTGATACTGAACGGCATCGAGATAGACGACATGGGGGCGCAACAATTCCCTGGGCGTGTGACCGGCACCGAAATCGAGGACCAACCCCGCGCGGTGGCGGCCGAGGATGTCGAGCACGTCCGAGGAATAGGGATGGGTGCTCGTCTGCTCGCTTAGATGAAGACAGGGCGTTCCCTGCTCATGAAGAAAATGCGGCACGCCCGCCCGAAGATGCACGGGCATCGCGCACCTCGGACAGACCCACCCGGTCTCCTGTTTCGAAAGAGGAGACCGACACTCCGGACACACGAGGAGATCAAAGAGGTTGAACGAGCGGTCCCGTGTGACGGGGGGGATTGAGGCCCCGATGACGTAGGTACGCCGAAACAGTTCCCGGTCCTGTCCTGCCGCATCCAACACCGCGACATCCAGTTCCTTCCCCTGCAGATGTTCCCCCACCACCAGGTCGCCTTGAAACCCGCTGATGATCGACTGAGACTGTGCCGGATAGACGGAGGAAACATCCGGCCGAATACTTCCCCATTCCAGTGCGGCCTCTCGCTTCCCGTTGCAGGCGACATAGAGCTCCGGACGACGGCCGTGATCAGGAATATACCAGCCTGACAACCGGTTGATTGTCTCCAGACTGCTGCCCGCGGGCGTTTCAAGATTGAACCTCGCGCTCATGACAGTCGCTCTCCGCCGGTCAGCCAGGCTTCCGCAAAGATCTCCCCGTACGCCTCAACCATTTCTTCGAAATCCGTCCCCAGAGCAAGCACACTGGCACTCTTTGCGCTCATGCGGGAGCGCAGCGGCTCATCCTGAATCAGGTTCTGCAATCGCGCGGCCAGCGCAGGACTATCTCCGGGCTCGTAAAACAACGCATTGACGCCTTCTCGAACCTGTTCGCGAATGCCGAACACGGGCGTGGTGACGATCGGAAGATCGAACGCCATAGCCTCAAGAACCACCCGGGGATAACTCTCCAGCCTGGAGGTACAGACGAACAGGTCGGCTGCGCGATAATACTGTGTCGTCTGGCGCGTCTCCGGGACGATATGGATCCGGTTGCGCAGTGACGCGGGCAACTGCTTCACCAGGCCGTGCAATTCCACACTGTAATCACCTGGCCGATCTCCCACGATATAGCAACGAATCCTGTTCTGTAGCTCCGGCGACATTGTCGCCAAGGCGTTGACCAAGTCCTGCTGTCCCTTTCGTGAGCAAACGGTTCCCAGCAGGAGGAGTACGATCTCACCTTCACCGGCTCCGATGGACGCGCGAGCCTCTGCCTTCGTCCACTCCATACGCGCCTGCTCGATACGTGTCCGATCCAACCCGTTGCGTATCACCGTAAAATTGTGGCGCGTGTTGAGTGCGGCACAGGCATCGCGGGTCGCGTCGGCCACAAACACCACTCGATAAGGCCAGGCAAAGCAATCGTAGGCTTTTTGAATGACCCCGTCAGGCAAATAATCAAAATAGGTCTGCCAGGGCTCGCTCTCTCTCGGATTCCACACCGAGGGCAATCTTGCCTCGTGTGCGGCCGCGACGGCATAAAAACTCTGGAGCGTATTGGCATAGATCAGTTCCGCTCCCCACGAAAGACACTTGGAGGAGAAGGCCGCGATGGCGCGTTCGTAGTCTGTGAGGTTCGTCACGCCCCAGAGCGGATGCCGATCGACCATCACGGAAATTCCCTGCTCTTCGTACAAGACCCGCAGTGGACCATCCTGTGGAGAAAACACGACGGGCTGAATGATCTTCCGCCTCACCAGTTCCTTGGTCAGTTCGTACTGACTCCAGGGTGCCCCCTCGCAATTGAGACTTAATGCAATCATGACGACCGGGATCGGCTTCTGTCGGCGTGTCACCACTTTTCGCGGGATCAGTTGGAAGCTCTCATCAACGAGGGACAGCGACGGGCTATACCAGGGATCGCTTCGGCGTTTGTACTTCTGCTTAAACGCGGCGACTTCGGCCGGATCGTCGCGGAACCCGCGCGAGAACCCCTCATAGTGCGTGAGCTGCGCGTCAGGACAGTAGACGCACCGATACCCCTGATCGACCAGGCGATAGCAATAGTCGACGTCGTTGTAAGCGACGCCGAATTCCGCTTCGTTGAACCCGCCGAGTTCCAGGAACCTCTTCCGCGATGTCAGCAGGCAAGCAGCGGTCACCGCCGAATAATTACGAACGACAGAGGCATAGGCCAGATAACCGTGTTCCCACGCAGGCATCAACTTAAACGCCGGCCCGGCGAGCCCGTGGTAGAGGCCATGGATCACCCCGGCATGCTGAATGCGGCCGTCGGCAAATATCAGCTTCGCCCCGACTGCCCCGACACCGGGCAGTTGTGCATATCCCATCATCTGACTCAGCCAGCGTGGCGCCTTCACCTCGGTATCATTGTTCAGAAACAACACGAACTCACCGTTCACGGCTTCCACCGCACGGTTGTTGATCGCCGCATAATTGAACCGCCCGGACGGATTAGGGATACGAATGACGTGATGTGGGAGCGACTGCAGATAGGTCAGGGTTTCAGGATCATCGCTCTCATTGTCGATGATGACGACCTCATAGTTCCGATAGGTGGTGGTACGGAGAGAGTCGATGCATTGACGGAGGATCGCCGCTTGATTCTTGGTGGGAATGATAATGGTAACCGTGGGGCCATCGTCCGGGAACTCATGAGTATAGATGCCCAGGTTGCCCTTGGCGGCGAACTCCGGCTGAGTCACACGGGCCGGGATACCCCGGCGTTCGAAGGCTTCGGCCACCGCCCTCCGGCCCGCTTCGAGACTGGCCGGCTTCGCCGCGCCGCTGGTGGCCGTCGACCCCGGCAAAGCCCTCCAATGATAGAGCACTCTTGGAATGTGTCCGAAGGCAGGTGTCCGCTCCGCCACCCGCAAGGCCAGGTCGTAATCCTGAGCGCCTTCAAAACCAACCCGCATACCGCCGATCGATTCGAACAGGGCCCGGCGCACGACAAATACATGACTGAGATACATGTAGGACAGGAGCAGCTCAGGCGACCAATCGGGTTTAAATTGAGGCGCATACCGTCTGCCGGACACGTCGATCTTGTCGTCGTCGGAATACACCGCATCCACACCAGGCTGTTCAGCCAGAAACAGTGCGACCTCCCCGACGGCATCCGGCGTCAACTCATCGTCGTGATCGAAAAACAACAAATACTCGCCGCCGGCGAGCGCGGCGGCTTTGTTGGTGGCCGCGCTGATATTGACGTTCTGCGCCAGACTGGCGACTCGAATTCGAGGATCCACGGCGCTCCACCGTTCCAGCACAGCAGGCACATTCTGCTTCGTGCTGCCATCATCCACGATGCAGAGTTCCCATTCCTCGCAGACTTGCGCACGCACCGACTCGATCGCTCGCTCAAGAAATTCAATGGGGGGATCATGCACCGGCATGACAATCGAGATCGTGGGCAGGTGGCCCGCCTGCCTGCTGAGCCGATCGCGCAGGTCGTCGCGCATCCGCGTGTTCCACGCATTCACCCGCAACCACGCCTCGTAAGGCGGGAGGACCTGCTCAATCGTTTTGGGAGCGGGGACGGCTCGATGCGCGAGGATCTTGAACCGGAAGAACGCCTTTCGAAACAGGTCCGCACACTCCGATCCTCTCGGCAGGCGGCCGTGCCGTCTGTACCAGGAGAGGCCTTCCACAAGGGAAAACTTCGCGAAGCGGAAGGACTTCACCAATCGTTGGATCACAAGGCTCATACGGTCATTCGGAAACAGTACCTACGGCTCAGTTTCAGTTGGTTTGCCGGTGATCGCCCGAAGCAGATTGGCTGCCGCACGGAGGGGCCGAGTCGCACGCCAGGAGTGTGAATGCAGAATGGAGTCGATCGCCCCCTTGAGGCCCGCGACCTCATCCTCCAGGCCGGTAATACGTTGCCGGGCATGGTCCAACTGATGCCGGAGCAATCCGATTTCCGGATCCGACTCACCGATCTCCTCGAACAGACTGCCGGCCAGCGAGGGTATCGCGGCGTCAGATGCCACGGCGACCTGGTAGCAAGGCCGCACCAAACCCTGTACCGACTGGATTCCTGCACGATGCTCGCGGTGATAGTGAATCGATGCCCCGGGGCGTCCTGACGGCAGGATCGCCGACGCATACAACACACGCTGTCCAAGAATGACGACATGCGCAAAGTAGCGCTCCGCCAGCCGCTGGAACTCCTCCGCATAGAGTTCCTTCACATGATAGGCATTGGCATGATTGGCCCGTTCCGTATACTCCTGCTTGTCGGGGCTGGACATGATCATCAGGCCGCCCGGTCGCAGGACGCGCTTGATTTCGGCAAACATTTCTTCATGCTCGGTATGGTGCTCGATGGTCTCGAAACTGATCACCAGATCAACGGCACCATCGGCGAGCGGAATGTCCGCGCAACCACCGGCGAGGAACTCCACATTGGATCGCTGATATTTAGCCTTTGCATGGGCGATGGCATCGGGTGCAATGTCCACGCCGTACACACGCGTAGCCACCCCGGCAAGGACGGCCGACCCGTACCCTTCACCGCAGGCAATATCGAGGACTACCTTCCCGGCCGCAAAGTCCCGGGCCAGGGCATACCGGTGCAAATGCTCCAGCGCGATGGTTCCCTGCATCTCGGGCAGGAATCGCTCACCGGTTGCCTCAAGCTCCTGCAACACCTGGCCTGTCTTGTTCACCGCTGGCCCCCTTTCGTCGCCGCCGGCTCAGACAGACCCGCAATCACTGCGATGCCTGCAGGAAACCGGTACGGCACCACCCGGCACTCGTCGAATCCGCTTTCCAAGACCTGACACCAGACATCCGCTCCGAATTCCGTGTGCACCGCCAGTGAGGAGTCCTGACAGCCTTCGCTGCCATGGACACTGAGCGGCAGTCCTTTTCTGCTCTTCGTCAGGCGTCCCACCACGACGGGGACGGTAAAAATGCAGGCGCCTCCACGTCGTAGAACACGTCGGCACTCACGCAATCCACGGACCGGATCCCGCACATGTTCCAGCGTGTCGGAATGAATCACGAGATCGAACGAGCCACTTTCGAACGGCAACGCCATCATGTCGTAATCCGGATATCGCACGAGCCGGTGGCCGGGCATGGTTGCAAGGACACTGCTCAGGGAACCGGCTTCATTGATCTCCAGCACGGCATACCTGCGCGCCGCCTCAGACCCGACCCATGTTTTTAAAGTCGATGTCGCGTGAGTGAATCGCAACAGGGCATCAGCCAAGGCAATCGATCGGACATTGGAGCCACAGGTGGAACAGGAGGTTCCCTGCTGGACGTTGATATAGTCCGCCTCAGCGGCCGATAGGCCCCATTGGCTGATCAGGTCGTTCCACAACACGTCGTGATGCACAAAGGCACCACCTCCGCACACTCTACAGGGCAACGGAGCCATTGGCTCTTTCATCTCGAGCCTCCTGCGTGGAAGTCCGGCGCACATCAGCATGCACTAATTCAACGGCGAAGAGGCCAAAACATGGCTCCGTCGGCGCGGAGGTGAATGCCAGCGCGTCATGGATCCAATGATGTTGCACATGTTGCTGCTGCGTTCCGTCGGCGAGAGCCACACTCATCGCGTAGTCGCCCGGATGAAGCACCGGCATCACAAATTCCAACACCGCGACAAAGCGGCTTCCCGGTGCCACAGCATCCGATATCCCCTGCCCGGCCAGACAGGTATTGGCGCCGAAGAGGGATTGGCCGAATCGATCCCGCACGAGAAACCCGACGATCGGACTCTTCAGCCATATGAACGTCCGGCACCAAATTCTGAGCGACACTCGTTCACGCTTACCCACCGTATGGACCGTTCGGCCGACGGCATCGTTGAAGAGAATCTTTTCGATCCGCGCTTGGCGATCGTCTGGACCTGAGACATTCTTCGCATGCTGCAGCCTCTGTTCGCCCTTCGATGCAGGGACCACAGGAGGCCTTAACTGAATCACGTTAGATCCGCATGCGGGCAACACGACGGGGGCCTCGGCATCGGTCTTGTTCTGAGGCACGGCATAGGCCTCATGCAGATACCCATCGCACACCGTCTTCGCCTCACCGATGCCGGCGATCCGCCCGTGCTCCAGCCAGAGCGCCTTTCGGCAGAGACTCAGCACCGCCGCCGAATCGTGACTCACGAAGAGCACCGTGCCCCGCTCCATGAAGGCCCTGAGAAATCGGATACACTTCTGAACGAAAAATGCGTCCCCTACTGCCAATGCCTCGTCGATGACGAGAATGTCTGCCTTTACATGCGCCATCACGGCAAAGGCCAGGCGAACGACCATGCCGCTCGAGTAAGTTTTCACCGGCTGATCGATCGAGGCTCCGATCTCGGCGAACGCCAGCATGTCATCCAGCTGCGCGTCGATGTCCGCTCGCGACAGACCGAGCAAGGACGCGTTGAGAAACACATTCTCCCGGCCCGTAAACTCCGGATGAAAGCCCGCTCCCAGTTCCAGCAGCGCCGCAACGCGACCATCGATCTCGATCGTTCCGCCTGTCGGACTCAAGGTCCCCACGATCAACTGCAACAGCGTGGACTTCCCCGATCCGTTCCGGCCGATGATGCCGAGCGTCTCCCCCTTCTTCACCTCGAAAGACACATCTTCGACGGCATGCACCTCCCGGTAATATTGCGCGGGTTTGCGTCCGAGGCATTTCTGCACCGCAGGCAGGATCCACTGCTTCCCCCTGTCGCCCGGGCGATCGTACAGCCGGTAGGTTTTCGACAGATTGTGAACGCGGATGGCCCACTCAGAGGACATCGGCAAACGCCTTCCGTGTCTTCTGAAACCACAGGAGCCCGGCCCATGCGACCAGGTAGCTGCACACACCATAGAGGGCGATGCCGACCCAGGACGGAGCTTTTCCCCAGATGAGCACATCCTGCGCTTGAGTGATGAGAAAGGTGAGCGGATTCGCATGGAGCAGCACCCGATAGGGTTCGGGCAATGCCGAGGCCGGATAGAACACCGGCGACAGAAACAACATCACAGTGGTGACCGGTCCGCTCGCGTGGCCGAGATCCCTCAGGAACACACCGGCGGAGGCGAGAAACCAGGAGATTCCGATCGTCACCAGGGCCAGAGGCAGGAGCAGGACAGGGATCAACAACATCGTCCAATGCAACGAATGGTGGAGGATACCGTAAAAGACGATCAACACAAGTGCACTGACGGCCGCGTGGAAGAGCGCCGCGCCGAGGGAAGTCCAGGCGAGAATTTCCAGCGGAAAGACAATCTTTTTGACGTAGTTGCTATGATTCACGATCAGGTATGGCGCCCGATGAATACTCTCAGCAAACAAGGCATGAATGATCAGCCCCGAGAACAGCAGGAGGCCGAAATCCAGGGCACTCTCGCCGTCCCGCCCCCACCGCATACCGAACGCGCCCCTGAACACAATCGTATACACGGCCAGCATGACCGTCGGATGCAGAAATGCCCATACCACGCCCAGCAGCGACCCTCGATAACGGCTGACGATTTCGCGCTTGGTCAATAGACAGAGCAGGTTCCAATGCGAGGACATACTGGTAAAGACCATGAGGGGAGAGAGGCCGTATTGCCGTGACGCCATTTCGTAGCCTTTGGCTGAGAACCCCCGCCGCCCGGCTGTCTGGCCTGGGCAGGAATGATGCGCGTGACGCCCTATCAGTGATGAGACTCGTCGCGCCGCTTCAGTGCACCGATGCAGCAGGACCGTGGATCAGAAATCTCGCCGCTGAAACACCAGACAGGCTCCCGTCACCAACACCCCCGCGTACAGCAACCCGTAGAGGGACGCGAGCAGCATGTAATCCGGTGCCGCCGCAACACCCACAGCCGCCTGGCCCTTGATATTGAGCATCTCCAGATTCGGACAGAGGTAATACAACAGGTCGACCACTGCCTTCCCGATCCCACCCTCACTGTTCGCCACCATCGCCCTCAGGTCCGCAGTCACATGCCCGATGACATACAGTCCCAAGGTAAAAATGGCGCTGAGCGTCGAGGAGGTGAACGTCGAGAAAAAGAGCGCGATCGCCGTCACTACCAGAATCTCGACGAACATCAATTGGACCGCCTGGAACAGTGACGGCTCGATCGGGACATGGTAGAGCCAGAGTGTGCACAGGAAGACGGCCAGCATGACGGACATATTCACCAGGAGCGTCAACGCCAGGCCGAAATATTTTCCTATAATGAAACAGCTGCGGCTGATCGGACGGGCCATGATCGTATAGATCGTGCGTCGCTCGATTTCCTTATTGACCAAACTGATCCCGACGAACATGGCGATAATCACGCCTATCAGGTTGATTGCCGCCAGGCCCATATCCGCGATCACCTTGTGATGCTCGGTAATGGAGAGGTCCGCGAGCAACACCGACAGTCCGATGAGCAATCCGGCGAATAACACCAAATTGTAGAGGATCTTATCTCTCAGGCTTTCACGGAACGCATTCACTGCAATGACCCCGATCACACCCATCAGGACGCCCTCCCACCGGTCACCTGCGCCGACACACGTGAGGCCGCTTGCGAGGCTTCATGGAAAAACAAATCCTCGAGCGAGGCCTTATGAGGCGTCACCGAAAGCAGGCGCCCCCCCTGACGGCGGATCTCACCCACCAGGGCATCCACCGCATCAGGACTAGGCAGCACGATCAAGCATTGCGGGCCCTGCTGCAGCACCCGCGTAGCAAGCGAGTGGATGAGAGCATTGCCCTCCGTCTTGATATGCTGACACACGATCTCGACCGATTGGATATGGTCTTGCCGGACCAGCTGGTCGACCCGGCCGCTGGCTACCAGCCGTCCCTTCATGACGAGACCGACGCGGTCGCAGATCATTTCGACATCGTGCAAAATGTGTGTACTGAAAAACACCGTTTTCCCCTGATCCCGCAGACTCAGAATCAGATCACGAACCTGCTTTCTGCCGACCGGGTCCAAACCCGTCATGGGTTCATCGAGAATAACCAGTTCGGGATCGTGGATGATCGCCTGTGCCAGGCCGATGCGTTGCAGCATCCCTTTGGAAAACTTCCTCAACTGCCTCGTGCGCGCCTCGTCAAGCCCGACGAGCTGCAATAGGTCGTTCACCCGCTGTGTGGTGAGCACGCGATTCAAGCCGGCCAATTGCCCGTAAAAGCCGAGAAACTCTTCCGCAGTCAAATAGTCGTAAAAATAGGGGGACTCCGGAAGAAAACCGATGCGACGGCGAGTCGCCACATCCCCCACAGGCTGGCCCAACAGCAGTGCGCGTCCGCTGGTCGCGCGAACGAGTCCGAGCAGAATTTTCAAGGTCGTGGTTTTTCCGGCACCGTTCGGACCCAGGAAACCGAAAATTTCTCCCCGCCGGACCGTCAGTGACAGTCCATCTAAGGCAACAAACGGCGGCCGTCCTGGCCAACCGGATGGGTACGATTTACTCAGATCTTCGGTGACAATATCGTCCACGAAACGCCTCCAACCTTATTCCAGAGCCGGAAGGGGATTAGCCCACGCCTGAGGCCTCACGTCGCCGGCTTTTGCCTGACAGGCTACCTTTTCATGAATGCGAAGCCGGTCACGCTTTGACGTCGCTCGCACAACTCCGCTGAAAGTATCGACCTCATACTCCCCGCCTAACGGATCGGACGGCATTTGCTGAATAATCCCGTGCAGCATCAGATCTTCAAGCTTCGCCGGTGGCTGCCCATACTTTCCTCGATAGCGACGAATGCTTTCTTCGAGAAAACGCAGATCCTTTTCCTGGACGATTTCTTTCATACGCTGCAGAAGAGCCTCTCGAACCCGTTCGTCGGTCACGTTCCGGGAGAACCGGTCAAGAAATTCGAGCGCCGCCGTCGGGTCACCGCTCTCGACCGTCATGCGCGCGGCCAACTGAGGAAGATAGGCCGGGGAACCGGGAACACGTGCCGCGATGCGAAGATATTCCCCTCCCGCAACCGGATTGCACAGTTCATAATAGGAGACATATCCGGCTAGAAACGGCAGTTGCCAGCTTGATGGGTTGTGGCGAATCCCCTTGCCTAGGATCGCCAGACCTTCCTCCTGTCGGCCAACCAGCACGCCAAGAAAGAGACCCGTTGCCTGATAGGGCGGAACAAAGGTGGGATCCAGGTCCGTCAGGACATCCACGGCATGATAGGTCCAGGTATATCCAAGCTGGGTGTCCCGCTTTGCGCCGATGTGCTGAACCGCCTGTAGCCAGATCAGATCCGCGACAACCTGCCGATAGCCGAGCACCGCCAATTTCAGATATTCCCCTTTCGGGAGATAGGCCAACTGCTCCGCTCGCGCCACCGCAGTCCGTTGACCATCCAGAAGATGGAGCAGCACCGAGGAACCTGCGAGCAGAATCAATCCCAAGGCTGCCTGAATCAGTCCCTGCTTCAAGGTCCCGCCCTTCATCCGGCGACCGCCTTTTCTCCGATTGCAGCACGAAGCGGGGCGACGTCGACATTCAAAAATGCCTGGTCGAGACTAGTCTTGCTCCACTCCTTGTAGCGCGCCTGTCGTGCCAAAATTTCACGCACCTGCCCTCTGGCCTGGTCAACCTGCCCTTTTTCAATCCACAGGCGAGCCAGCAACGCCCGAGCCGGCAGAAAATTCGGCTCCAGATTTTCCGCCTCTGCGGCTCGACGTTCAGCGTCGCTCCGCTCACCCAGCATCCAGTACAGTCGGGCCTGTTCGTATCGATACATCGCGGAGAACGGCGCAAGCCGGATGGCCCGTTCGTAGACTTGAACCGCAGCACGCAACCAGACGTTTTGCTGATCGTCGGATGCCGCCCGAGCAGCGGAAACTTGCGCCGCGGAAACATAGAGTTGCCCCAAGAGCCCGAGCAGGCGGCTATCGAGTGGATTCAGTTCGATCGCGCGCTTAAACTCCGCATAGGCCAGTTGGAACGCCTGCTTGTCGCGAGAGGCTTCGAAGGCCCTCGCATAGACTGATCCCAGGCCGTGATGGTACAGCGCCTTACTTGGATCCAATGCTACCGCGGTCTTCAATCCCTCGATCGCCGCATCCGTCTCACCTGCCATGGCCTGACGCGAAGCCCTATCAAACTTCATCCAGGCCACACCCATTCGCGTCACTTCTGCCCCGGCAACCAGCACCAGACACGCCGCCCCGATTCCCCACGCCCATCGTGAATGGATCGGTATGACAGACACGTTGTCGGTTCTCCGTTGGGCCAGCCGTGCGGCCGACACAATCAATGCGCCACAGAGCACCAGCAGGGTCGCGAGGGCCGACTCACGCAAACTCGAGTCGAGCATGGCATGAATCAGGAGTGCGATGGCTCCCCCCCCCGCACCCACTATCAGACTTCTCTGCCAACGCCGCAGTCGAGACTGAAGCACCTGCCGTAGCTCGCGGAGGAGCAAGACAATCCCGATTCCAAACACGAGGATCGCTCCCGGCCCCATCTCGACGCCCATTTGGAGATAATCGTTGTGCGGGGTCTGCGCCATTTTTCCAAACCGTGAAATTTCACCATCAACCGGAAACGCATAGAGCGGAAAGGTGTATTGATACAGCCCTAACCCGATGCCCAACGGATGGTCGACCATCTGTGCGACCGCTCCCTGCCACATCTGCCAGCGGGCATAGGAGACAGGATTCTGTTGATGCTCCGCCAACACTCGATCACGGATCGGCGTCGGAACAACCAGCCCGAGTAACACCACCACCGCCGCACAGCCGCCGGCCAATTTCCAGCGATACCGGGCCGTCAGCACAAAGATCGACCCGACGAGGAATACGACCATGCCCCCCCGCGACTGGGTCAACAGAACAGCAAGGAACAGGCCGCCCAACGCCGTCCCCAGCCCTACCCACCACAGAACGGGAGACATCCACCGCCGCGAACATGCCGGGACCTGTCGATAGCCATAGATGGCAACACTGAACAGAATCGTCCAGGCCACCGTGAGATATCCGGCAAGAAAATTGGGATTGAAGAACGTGCCGGTGGGTCTCAAAACATTCCATGCCACACCTTGCATGATGGCCCAGCCAGCTTCGCCCACGCCCATCAGCACGATCACGACGGTCAGCCTGCGAATATGCTCCCACCGCTCGGCGAACGAGACGAGCAAATAGAACAACGCCGCGTACCCCACGATCACAATCAACCACTGACGGCTCGGATGAGCGTAGGGTGAAAGGACGGTCGCCAGCAAAGCCAGACCGACGAACGCCAGGACGACGTACCGCATCGTCAACACAGGGATGACAAGTCTTCCTGCTCGAATGCCGGCTGCCAGCACAATTGCCAGCCACGTGACAATCAACAGCCTGATGATCATTTGCGCGGGATGAGTCGTGCCGCCTTCCTGCAGGGGCGAGAAGATCACGAGTGCGCTGACCAGCAGCAGCGAAATGGGAGACAGCATGTTCATAGCGACGTCTTGGTCACTTGCCGAAGCGGATATCTCCTGCTTTATCAGACAAGCCCAATTTGGCAAAGCGAATTTGAATACTGTAGCGCGGCAGGCGGTAACAGGTAGAGCGAATCGAACGCGGAATTGGTCGATGGATCAGCCGGAATGAAAACGGGGGAGGAACATAGTTCCTCCCCCGTCTCTGAGAAACCCTGCGACTGATCGTTAGCTGATCACGTCGTCAGGAACCGCCACGGTCAGACCGCCCTTGATGTCATTGACGGACCAACCATCGATCGTCGGGTCGTTGTCGATGCTGGCCACGGCCGAAGCAGTGAAGCCAACTGAACCGGCCGTCGAACTGGCCAGAGAGGGCACGGCGGGAGCCGCATCAGTTTGAACCGTGCAGCCCACCGGAGCGCCGCAGGGGATCTGGTCGACACCCACCGTGTTAGACGATGCAGCGTTACCAAGAATGGCCGGGCTGCGGTACGTATACCGGTTCGTCGTGCCGGCCAGAGCATATCCGATCTCAGAGAAGCTTCCGTAACGCGAGTTTTCGCTGAGGTAGGCCGTCTCTGCCACGAAGATCGCGCCCAGGTTAGTCTTGGCTTCAGACTGCCGGGACTTCGCCTGATACCGCAAGAAGTTCGGAATGGCGATGGCCGCCAAGATACCTATGATCGCCACGACGATCATCAACTCGATCAACGTAAAACCTTTTTGACCCTTGATTTGCTTCAACATACTTCCTCCCTTTCCTAATGTTGCCACTTCGTCCGACACGTTCTTCTCTCTTGCCTCTTCGCACGACACAGCTTTTTTCAAGCCTAGCAGATCTTGGGAATAGCAGATTCTATGCCCAACACCTCCTTCCTGTAGTTCTTTATCATTTCTTCTATATTTCGGTTACTTAGATCCATTCCGTCCGTACCCCCTGACCTCGCCGCCTGAACACCATTCCGTTTTCCGTCATCTTCTGACAAGTTTTGCGCTCTCACTAACTCGATACATCATTGGGTTCCGCCCCATTCAATCCCTGCTTCGCATCGTTCACGTACCAGCCGTCATGCGTGGCATCTCCATCGAGATCCGCCGCGGCGGTGGCCGTAAATCCAGAGGCGGATGTCGTCGCGTTACCTACGGCTCCCGTATATGTCATTGCCCCTGCCATCGGAGACGCCGTCTGAATCGTGTCACAGCTGCCGGACGGTCCGCAGAGATTGCCCCCGTTCGGCCCCATCCCCGATCCAATTCCCAGACCGGACCGATAGGTGTAGCGGTTCGTCCCGCCTTCGGCGATAGCAAAGCCCACATCTGTAAAATTTCCATATTCTTTCCGCTCACTGAAGAACGAGGTCTCGGCCACGAAGATACCCGCCAAATTCGATCGTGCCTCAGCCTGCATCGCCTGCGCCCGGTATCGAAGAAAATTGGGGATGGCAAACGCAGCAAGAATTCCCACAATCACCACCACAACCATCAATTCGATCAGCGTGAACCCTTGTTGCTTCGATGTAGTCACCATGGGATTTGGGCACAGAAATCTTGGAAACCCATTTACATACTCCCTCGCCACAGACGCCCTGCAGACGTGGACTCTGTAAGCAGGCCTTATGCCACGAAACCGCCGAGTGCCGGTCAGATTGATAAGGTCACGTCAATATTGATCTTTTCTTACCCCTCTTCCGGCGATTGCCGCCCGACAATCCCTCGCGGGCCTGAATTCATAAGAGAAAGTGCCAAAAATTGACGGAATCGAACAGTCACGGCTCCCACTCTCTAGGAATGGGGAATAGCCGATCCCGGCAATTCATGGCTGGTGGAGTGAAACCCGACGGAAAGATCTGTTTGGGGTGTGGAAAGGCCGCAGCCGATGCCGCTTGGTTCGCGGATGCCCGATGAAGCGAAAAAAAGAGAGGGATTACTGCTGAGCGGGAGCCGACGTGGCGCTTTTTCGATCTGAGACGCGCCGGAGCGCCTGGCGAATGCGTTCTTCTTTTGCGGGATCACCCAAACCCAGTTCACGGAATCTCTGCATCAGTTTGTCATTGGAAGGATCCAGTTCCAGCGAATGCAGGAGCGCTTCCCGACCATCGGAGAGGTGTTGCTGCTTTAAGTAGATTTCGCCAAGATGTTCATAAATCACGGGATCGTCGCCGACCAGTGCGACAGCCCGCTTCATCTCCGCCATCGCTTCAGCCAGCAGGCCCTTCTTGAAAAAGGCCCAGGCCAGACTATCGACGTAATACCCGTTGGTCGGTCGAAGTGCGACGGCCTGCTTGGTCAGCGCAATCGCCTCTTCGATCTTCACACCGCGCTCTGCATAACTGTACCCCAGATAGTTCATGGCATCGGCGTGGTGGGGATCCAGGGCGAGCGTCGTCTGCATGGACTTCACGACCTCGTCGAATTGATTCAGCTTGTCATACGCGGTTCCAGCGTTGAAATGCAGGTCCGCATTATCCGGATTGTGGCGAATCCCTTCCTGAAACGCCTGAAGGGAAGGCTCATACTGTTCGACTTGAAAATGCGACAACCCCAGGACGATATGGGCCTCCGGCTGCTTGGGATTCAACCGGCTGGCTTCGCGAAGGTGCTGAATGGCTTCGGCATACTGCTTGGTCCGGTACTGCAGCACGCCCAGATGCAGATGCCCCTCGAAGTACGAAGGCTCCAGCGTCAGATTGTACCGATAGGCCTCCATCGCATTGGCGTAATCCTTGGTCTCTTCATACAAATACCCCAGGTAGTCACGAACCTTCAGTTCCGTCGGCCGCACCGTGAGGATTTGTTTCAACTGCTGAATGGCTTTGGGGTAGTCTTTCTGCTCCCCATAGACCAGCCCCATCCGGAGCTGCGCATCGAGATCCGATGGATCTTCCGCCAGCATCTCCTGCAATTCCCGCAGTGCATCGTCGTACTGCTTCGCGGAGACTTGCAGGCGAATGAGGTGATGCCGGATATCCCGATTTTTCGGATTCACACCCTGCAGGTAGCGACGATAGATGCCGATCGCCTTATCCCGATCCTGTTTGGCTTCATACACAGACCCTAGAGCCACGTAGGCGGGTTCGAAGGCTGGATTCAGTGCCACCGCCTGCTCGAAGTGAGTCGTCGCCTTGTCAAAATCTCTGGCTTCGACCCCGATCCGCCCCAAATAGTAGTACCCGACTGCCGAGTCCGGGCTGATCTTGATTCCAGCGCGAATCGTGTCTTCGGCTTCAACATATTGTTTCTGATTGGCTTGCAACAGCCCCTTGGCAAAGAAATGCTCGCTTCGCTGAGGTTCCTGCTCAATGGCACGATTGAATAGTCTCAACGCCTTCTCTGGCTTGCCTGCGGCCGCATACATGCCACCGATTTGCCCCAGCATCTGCGCATCCAGCCCCGGCACATCGGCCACTTCATCCGCGAAGCGCACCGCCGACGGCACATCCCCAGCGGTGAAGTAGAGCACGGCCAACCTGGCTTTGAGGTAATTCGAAGCGGGATCCGTTTGCAGGGCGAGTTGATATTCCTTGATCGCCAGTTCCGTCTCCTGATCCAACTCGGCCTGGTACCCGAGGAGAAAGTGATAGGACGCGCGAGAATCTGAGGATGAGGGCATGGTACGAGGAGCCACCGGCACGGTGGATGGGACCGCAGCAGGAGCGGGACGGGCAGGCGGCGTGCTGTGGCAGGCGACGGTGACACAGGACATAGCCGCCAGTAACAGAGCTACCGTTCTGACGTTCACAGAACCTCTTCGGACAGGTGGCTGCCGACACGCTTCACACAATCGTTGCACAATCATCCGCTCAACTTGCAGGGGAAATATTCGAAGGACAGTAGCCGATGGAAATTATACCGGCCCGAGAAAGAACGCGTCAAACGACCTCGCGACTCTCGAGATTCTCGAACTTGGCAAACCGGTCGTGAAAGAATAAGTCCCGCTTCCCGATCGGTCCGTTACGATGCTTACTGACCAGAATTTCGGCGATGCCTTTTCTCTCCGTCGCGGGTTCGTAGACTTCTTCGCGATAGATAAACATCACGACATCGGCGTCCTGCTCGATCGCGCCGCTTTCCCGCAGGTCCGCCAACATGGGAACCGGGGGCTTCCGGGCTTCCACTGCGCGACTCAACTGTGATAGCGCGATGACCGGCACGTTCAGCTCTTTCGCCAGGGTCTTTAAGGAACGGGAGATATCTGAAATTTCCTGTTGTCGTGACTCGGAGTCGCTCTTCCCTTGCATGAGCTGGAGATAGTCGACAATCAACAGATCGAGGCCACGCTCAGCCTTGAGCCGCCTCGCTTTCCCGCGCATCTGCTGCACCGTCACGGCGCCGGAGTCGTCGATATAGATCGGCGCCTGCTCCAGCTTCCCGGCCGCTTCCGCGAGGCGCCACCAGTCTTCCTTTTGCAACCGACCGGTCCGGAGTGCATGCGAATCGACGCGAGCCTCGGAACTCAACATACGGAGCACGAGCTGCGGCTTCGACATTTCGAGGCTGAAAATGCCGACGACGGTCCCGGCATGCAGCGCGGCATGCTGCGCCATCCCAAGCGCCAGACTGGTCTTGCCCATACTCGGGCGGCCGGCAATGACGATCAAGTCCGACGGCTGCAATCCGGCGGTCAGGTCGTCCAGATCGATAAAGCCTGTCGGTACACCCGTGACACGTTCCTTGCGCTTGGACAGCTTGTCGACGACATCGAGACTTTCCTTGATGATCTGATTGACCGGCGTAAAGGAACGATCCAGCTTTCCCTGGGCAAGGCTGAAGACCGAACGCTCGGCAAAATCCAACAGCTCATCGACAGCCACTGTCCCGTCGTACCCGCGCGTGACGACCTCTGTCGAAGTCTGAATGAGCCCTCGCAGCAGCGCTTTGTCCCGTACGATCTTGCTGTGATAGCGGATATTGGCGGCCGTCGGCACCACCTGAACGAGCTCGGCTAGATAGGCGGATCCTCCGACCGCTTCGAGCTCAGAGCGCGCCTTCAAGCATTCCGTGAGCGTAATCTGATCGATGACTTCGCCGCGATCGGACAGCTCCAGCATGGCCTGATAAATCTTGCGATGCGCAGTCCGGTAAAACTCCTCGTCCGTCAGCAGCTCCATCACCTTGGCCATCGCCGTGTTATCCAACAGGATCGCGCCGAGCACCGACTGTTCGGCCTCGACGTTCTGCGGCGGCAATTTGGGGGAGGTGAGATCAACCGCGGAGAGCGACTTCATACCCGGCTCCTGCGTTGCCGCCGTTCGGCAGCAACCTGCTTGGAGCCGGCGCTTGTAGAGGGATTGGAGTGAGCTGGCGTCACCACACCGGACGCATCGAGGGCTCGAAACAGACGATCCACGTCGAGGCCAAACCCGGTGGAAGCCGCGGTACGACCGAACCGACCCATCAAATGGTCGTATCGCCCCCCGCCTCCCAACTCCGCCCCGATTCCCGGCGCAAAGACGTCGAAGACTATCCCGTCATAATATTCAAACCCTCGAAACTCGCCCAGATCGATCAGCACCGCCTGCTGCCCGGGCGACACTAATCGCTCGTGGACCTGCGCGAGGCGATCGAGCGGCTTCAGGAGAGTCCTGTCACGCCCGACCAATTTTCGCCCACGGGCCAAGACCTCAGGCCCACCGCACAATTCCAGCACTTCAAGAATAACCCGCCCCGTCGACCGAGGAATCCCCTCACGTGCCAGCAGTTCCTCAAGCAACGGCATGTCTTTCCGCGCGGCAGCCTGCTCCACACGCTTCTGACCCTCGAGTGATAAGCCGGACTTGGCGAGCAACGCCGTAAAAAATCCGACGTGGCCGACCGCAACCTTGAATGAAGACAATCCGACCTGTGCCAAACATTCCAGCAGAAGTGTCAGCACCTCGGCATCTCCGGCAACCCCGTCCACGCCGATAAGTTCTGCTCCGACTTGAAAAATCTCGCGGTCGCGGCCCGCATGCTCACGCTCATAACGGAACACGGAGGTGCGATAACATAACCGAAGCGGAAGCCCCTCACCCATCATCCCCATGGCGACCGTTCTGGCAATCTGTGCCGTGGCATCCGGACGCAGCAGCATCAACCGGCCCGTCGTCCGATCGACCAGCTGATAACATTTCTCGATAAGTTCAGACTCCAGGCCCGGCGCAAGGACGTCTAGATACTCGAACATCGGCAGGATGATTTCTTCGTAGCCCCCGCGGGCAAGCACGGCCAGGAGGGTCTGCTCGAGCTGTCGAATACGTCGAGCGGCGTCAGGAAGAATGGTGCTCATTCCAACCGGAATGAGCGACCGTTCCCGACCTGCCACCAGAGGCGAGGAGAAAGAGGAAGCCTTCAACGAAAGAGCGCCCATGGTCGACTGCCGGGCAATCTACAACCCTTTCGACAGGTCGGCGACCTTCACGGAAAGGATGTGCTTGCTGTTCGTAATCTGATCAAGGACTGACTTAGGAAGCGGCGCATCGAGCCCGAAAATTTGCAGGGCTTTGCCGCCACGCTCTTCCCGTGAACACTGCATGCGCGCGATATTGATGTTGTGATCACCAAGGATATGCCCCACCGTGCCGATCACCCCAGGACGATCCTCGTTTTGGATCAGCAGAAGATGATTATCCGGCACCACTTCCACCTTGAACTGGTCGATCTCAATGATGCGCGGGTCCTTGCGGTGGTAGAGGGTCCCGGCGACCTGATGAGATTTTTTCCCGCCCTCGACCCGTACCCGGATCACGCTGGCAAAGTCTCCGGCATCGCTGATCTTCACCTCTTTGACTTCGATGCCACGTTCCTTGGCGACGACCGGCGCGTTCACATAGTTGACCGGGTCTTCGAGAATGGGGGTCAGGAGCCCCTTCAGGACCGCAATCGTCAATGGCGCCACGTTCAGCCCGGCAACTTCTCCGCTGTACTCAACGGTCAAGCGCTCCAGCCCACCCTCCAACAACTGCGCCTGCAAGAGGCCGACTCGCTCCCCCAGCGAGAGATACGGCTGGAGTTTCGGCAAAAGCTCCGGCGAGACCGAGGGAATATTGACCGCGCCTCGGGCAATCCCTTTGGTGAAGTATTCCACGATCTGCTCGGCAATACCGATCGCCACATTTTCCTGCGCTTCTGTAGTAGAGGCGCCGATGTGCGGGGAGCAGATAAAATTGTCTAACGCCAGGAGCGGATTGTCCGGCTTGACCGGCTCATCCTCGAACACATCGAATGCCGCTGCGGCAACCTTCTTGGATTTGAGCGCCTCGCACAAATCTCCCTCATGCACGATTCCGCCACGCGCACAGTTGGCAATCATGACGCCTGTTTTCATCTTGGCAATGGCTTGCGCATTGATCAGGGCTTTGGTTTCCGGGGTCAGCGGAGTGTGCACGGAGATGACGTCGGCTCGGCGGAACAGCTCGTCCAGCTCGACGATCGTCACACCCATTTTCTCCGCACGCTCCGGAGCCAGATAGGGATCGTAGGCCATCACCTGCATCCCCACTCCCTGAGCAAGCTTGGTAAGATACCCGCCGATTTGGCCCACGCCGACAATCCCGAGCACCTTGTTGTACAGCTCCACGCCCATGAATTTTTCTTTTTCCCACTTGCCACCCTTCGTCGAGGCGGTAGCTTGCGGGATACGGCGCGACATCGAGAAAATCATGGCCATCGTATGCTCGGCAGTCGTCACGGTGTTGCCGCCGGGTGTATTCATGACGACGATGCCGCGGCGGGTGGCGGCAGGGGTATCGACATTGTCCAAGCCGGAACCGGCTCGCCCGACGACCTTCAGCTGACTCGCTGCTGCGATGACTTCCGCCGTGACTTTCGTCCCGGAGCGGACGATCAGTCCGTCCGCGTCCTTGATTTCCTTCAGCAGCTCTTCTTTCGGCAGTTTGGTTTTCACCACCACCGTAAAGCCGGCCTTCTCCAATACTTCGACACCCTGCTTCGAGAGACTATCGCTGACCAAAATTTTCATTGTCGTGACGCCTTACCTGACGGTGAGTCTAAGACTTGCCCATAATAATTTCCTGAGCCTTTGCCACCCCGCTACCGAGTTTTATGGGATAGCCCAGCCCCTTGATGACCATCTCCACCGCCGCCAGGGCCGTGATGACGTCAAAACTATCGATGTACCCCATGTGCGAAATACGGAAGATCTTACCCTTCAGATGATCCTGGCCGCCTGCCGCCGTCATCCCGTACTGGGTCCTCAAATTCTTGTAGACCGCTTGGCCGTCCACGCCTTCGGGCGCCGAAATCGCGGTTAACGCATCGCTCGGACGCTCTTGAGGGAAGATGGAAAGCCCGGCGGCCTTGACACCCTCCCGCATCGCCGTCGCCAACATCGCGTGACGGGCAAAGACGGCTTCGAGGCCCTCGGCTTTCAGAATGTTCATCACTTCCTTCAGGCCGAGAATGAGGGACACTGCCGGCGTATATGCCGTCGTACTCTTCTGTTGATTCTCCCGCTCGCGCTTGAAATTGAAATAGAACGCCGCGTTCTTGGCCTTGTCGGCCAATCGCCAGGCTTTCTCACTCACGCTGGCGAAGGCCAGCCCCGGCGGCAACATCAACGCCTTCTGCGAACCGGTAATAACCACGTCGAGGCCCCAGGCATCGGTCTTGAGATCGAGGACTCCCAGCGCGGTAATGGCATCGACGACCAGAATCGTCTCCTCATACCCTTTGACGATATCGGCCAGTGCTTTGACGTCATGCGCCACAGCCGTGGACGTTTCGCTCGCTTGCACATAGACGGCTTTGATCGACGGATCTTTCTTCAAGGCATCAGCGACGGCCTGCGGATCCACCGCGCGCCCCCACTCGACCTTCAACTCAGTGACCTGCGCTCCGAACGTCTTACACAGCTTGGTCCAGCGCTCGCCGAACTTGCCGCCGTTGACCGTGAGGGCCTTATCTCCAGGGGACAAGAAATTCGAGACCGACCCCTCCATGCCTCCGGTGCCGGATGCCGCAAGAATCAAGACATCGTTCCTGGTTTGAAAGAGCCACTTCAAGTCCTCACGAACCTCGGCAAAGAGTTTATCGAATTCAGGCGCCCGGTGATGAATCATCGGTCTGGCCATCGCCAGTAACACCTCCGGAGGAACGGGGGTGGGTCCGGGAGCTAGCAAATACCGTTTCAACATGGGACGATCCTCCTCACTGTGCAGAACGAACGATGTCAGGGATTTAGAAGGGGCGTACGCTACCATAGCCCCCCTGAGGTGTCAAGGTAACAGAGCGTGAAGATGCTTATCTTTTCAGCGACTTCACTACATCATGCAAGATTTATTTCAGGCACGCGGGGCGATTCCCCACGCGATTATTTTCACCACACACTTTGTGACGACTCAACTCCCTCAATTTCTTGACAAGTTGTGACCTCATCGATAGGCTACCCTTCGAAAGTCAGTGATCTCACACTCCCTGAACAGTCTGGTGGGTACCTTTATGCATGCACGTTTCCTGGACACAGGTGTTCGCGCGCTGCCGATTCTTTCTTTCTGCCTGGTCTCTCTCTCGTGGCCGGCTCTCGCAGGGACGGAGTTGCCGACCCCGCCCCAGGCTGAGGCACCCGCGACCGCGGAACCCATACCGGAGGACGCTCAACCTTCCATTCAGGAACCGGAATACTCGCTGGACGAGGAAGATCACGCCACTGCCGCGGAGCTCGAAGCCGTTGAGCCCCCGGCCCCCATCGCCAGCGAACCCTCGACCGAAGTTCCGCCGGCCGAGGCGCTCCTTCAACTCAAACCCCTCAATGGCACCACCGCTCGATTTACGGACCTGCTGACACCGCCCGCAGAGGTGGCTCAGGAGGAAGCGGCGGCGCAGGGGCAGGAATCAGAGGAAGCTACGGCCTACAACGTGCCGATCGTGCTCGACCCATCCGTTCAAGGTCATATTCGCTTTTTTAACGTCTCTATTCGCAACCGCTTTGAGCAATGGCTCATTCGCCTGAGCCACTATCGCCCGCTCGTGGACAGCATCTTCTCCGAATTCCAACTCCCGAGCGATCTCATCTATCTGTCTCTGGTTGAAAGCGGATTTAACCCCCACGCCTATTCCCGCGCCCGCGCGGCCGGTCCGTGGCAATTCATGAAGGGGACCGCCAAGGTGTATGGGTTGCGTGTCGACAGTTATGTGGATGAACGACGGGACCCTGTGAAATCGACCGTCGCGGCGGCCCGCTACCTGCGGGACCTGTACGACTTATTCGGCACCTGGCCTCTGGCCATGGCTGCCTACAATGCCGGAGAGGGCAAGGTGATGAGAGCGCTCCATACGGCGCAAGCGGAAAGCTTTACAGACATTGCAAAAACACGGCTGATCCGGCGGGAAACTAAAGAATACGTTCCCCGATTCATGGCCGCCACCATCATCGCCAAGAATCCGGACCGCTACGGCTTTCCGCAGAACGACGTGCAGCCTCACCAATTCGAGGAAGTGGTCGTGAAGCGCCCCATCCACTTCAAAGCGATTGCGAATGTGACGGGCATTTCGTACCAGGAACTGAAGGTACTCAACCCGGAGCTACGGCGCGATGCCACGCCCCCGGACGATGCCGAATATCACCTGAAGGTTCCGGTCGGCACCAGAGCGAAGGTCGAACAATTATTGGATCGGGCCCCGACGCACAAATTCGCGCCGCTCCCGATTCCCGTCAGGGTCCGGCACGTCAAGCCTGAGCCGGAATCCGGCCATTGGTATCGGGTCCGCGTAGGCGATTCTCTGGAGAAAATCGCCAAGCGATTCAACATCTCCGTCAAGACCCTTAAGTCCAACAATAACCTCACAGGTCCCACCATCAGGGCAGGAAGCCGTCTGGTCATTGCGAATTAACGCGGCCGCGCTTCAGCGGGTCATTCTAAGGGAACCGTTACTGCTTCTTCTTGGAGGACGCCGCGGCAGACTTGCCTGAAGACTTAGCAGGCGCCTCAGGCTGGGGAGCGGGCGCAGTCACGGCCGGCGCAGGTGTGGCAGCCGCCGCCGGACTCTCCGGAGACTTCTTCACTTCCAGCACCTTCACTCGAACGGCCGCTTCACTGGTGAAGGGCGAGTTGGGATAGTTCTTCATCAAGTCCTGATAATGCGCGAGGGCCCCCTCAGGACGGGACTGTGACTCTTCCAATTTTGCCAGCTCGAAGAGCACGTGGTCTTTATTCAGCGCACCGGGAATTTCAAGGATGCCGGTAAACGCCTTCACCGCCTGATCACGATCCCCCTTCACCAAATAGGCGTAGGCCATCCGCTGCTGGACAAGCCCCAGGAGCGAGGTATTGGAACCATGGAGCAACATGAATCGTTTGTAGGTTTCGATCCCTGCGTCAACCTCATTCGCCAACACCTGAGCATTCCCTAAATGGAACAGGGCCAGGGGAGCAACGGGGCTTCGTGGATATTGATCCACTACCTGCTTGTAGAGATTGATGGCCTGCGCAAGCTGTTCGTGAGATTTTTTCGGATCGTCAACCGGCCGATTCACATAGTGCAGCGTCGCTTCCTGATCGAGTTCACGCGCCTTTAGCGTGGCCTGGTAGTCATACCAAATGACCCCGGCAACCACCGCCGCGGCAACGAGCAAGACTCCCAACCCGACCAGAACCGCCCGCCGCTGTTCCTGCAACACGAGCAGAAACCGCTCAACTCCGGTCAACAGATGCGCTTCATCGAGCGGATCGACCTTGGCGGGAACCTTAATTCGATAACTCATGCTCTCTCGATCATTCTATCGGCACAATAAAAGAAGCGGTCGTTTCCGAACGCCTCGCGCCTTATACTAGGGAGCAGTCAGGCTTGTCAAATATTCAAGCCCTTCGCGGGAACGGGACACCATGTTCAAGGAATATCTTCAAAAATTGCAGGACCAGCATCTACTCCGCCGGCTGCGCACCATCGCCTCATCCACGGGGCCGACGGTCAGGCTCGACGGGCACACCGTGATCCTGCTTTCCTCCAACAATTATCTGGGCCTGGCCACGCACCCGGCCGTCATAGAAGCGGCCGTCGAAGCGACGCGCCAATACGGAGCGGGATCCGGGGCCTCGCGTCTCGTCTGCGGCACCCTTACGCCCCACGAGGAACTCGAAATGGCACTCGCCCGGTTCAAAGACACGGACGCCGCGCTTACCTTCGCAGCCGGCTATCTGGCCAATATCAGTGCCGTTCCGGCGCTGATCGGCAAAGACGGACTCATCCTCGCCGACCGCCTCTGCCACGCAAGTCTGATCGACGGCTGCCGCTTGAGCGGCGCCACATTTCGCGTCTACCACCACCGGGACATGAATCACCTGGAGCAACTGCTCACCCGTCGCCTCCCCGGCAAACCAACCCTCATCGTCACCGATGGAATTTTCAGTATGGATGGGGACATCGCACCGATGAGGGACATCGCCCTATTGGCGGAACGGTATGGCGCCGCCGTCTATGTCGACGATGCGCACGGCACGGGAATCCTGGGAGAAACAGGGCGAGGCACCCTCGAGCATTGCGATGTCGAAACGCGCATCCCCTATCACATGGGCACCTTGAGCAAAGCGATCGGGAGCACCGGGGGTTACCTGGCTGGATCAGCGGAATTCGTGGCCTATCTCGTGAATACCTGCCGCGCCTTCACCTATACAACCGCCCCCACACCGGCCGCCGCCGCGGCCGCCACGTCGGCGCTCCGCGTGATCCGGCAGGAGCCTGAGCGGCGCGCCAGATTGTGGCGGAATCGCCATCACCTTGCGCAAGGACTCACCAGCCTCGGCTTCCGGCTCGCCGCTTCGGAGAGCCCCATTCTTCCGGTCATCGTCGGCGATCCCGATCGCGCGATGAGCCTCGCCCACACACTGCTCACACTGGGAGTCTATGCCCCCGCAATTCGCCCACCAACCGTGCCGGCATCCACGAGCCGGATTCGCTTCACGATCACGGCCGATCACACTGATGAGCATATCGACCAGGCGCTGGCAGCACTGGCGCAGGCAGGTCGTGCGCTCAACATGATCTAAGCAACTATCGCCCTTCACAGAGCAGCCGACGACGACTGTTTCGGCCTCGTCTCTTCTGGGTATTTTCTTGCTTTCTCACCTTCCTATGGCATGATCGAATCAGCCTGACGAGCCATGATCCTCTGCTCATAACGACGCTCGTTTATCCATACATTTTCTCACTGCATGGAGTGATCCGATGATTGACATCTCCAAACTGTTAACCTTTGGCGTCCAACAGGGCGCCTCGGACTGCCACATCAGCGCCGGTGAACCGCCGATGATCCGCCTGCATGGCGATCTCAAGAAGCTCGACCACCCTCCCCTGACCCAGGATGAAACTCACGCGCTTATCTACGACATGATGAGTGACGCGCAGCGGAAGAATTTCGAAGAACACCGGGAGTGCGACTTCTCCTTCGACCTGGGCGACATCGCCCGATTCCGCGTCAACGTCTTTGTGCAAGGGCGTGGATTGGGCGCCGTGTTCCGGACCATTCCGACAGAGATTCTTCCTCTGGAAAAACTCGGCATGCCGCCGATCCTGCGTCAGCTCTGCGACCGCGAAAAAGGCCTGATCCTGGTGACCGGCCCAACCGGGTCCGGGAAATCCACCACACTCGCGGGCATGATCGACTATCTCAACAACACCTTTGAAGGACACATTCTCACGATCGAAGATCCGGTCGAGTTTGTTCACAAATCGAAAAAATGCCTGGTCAACCAGCGGGAACTGGGCGTCCACACGCTGTCGTTCGCCAACGCCCTCCGTGCCGCACTCCGCGAAGACCCCGACATCATTCTCGTGGGCGAAATGCGGGACCTGGATACGATCCAGCTGGCGTTGACTGCCGCCGAAACCGGACACCTGGTCTTCGCGACCCTGCACACATCCAGTGCCCCGAAGACCATCGACCGTATCATCGACGCCTTCCCTCCGAACCAACAGGCTCAAGTCCGCGCACAGCTCTCGGAGACGCTGGAGGCAGTCCTGACCCAGACGCTCCTGAAGAAAAAGAGTGGCGGCCGGATTGCGGCGGTGGAAATCATGGTCGGTACCACAGCGGTGCGGAACCTCATCCGCGAAGGCAAACTCCACCAAATTCCCGGCATCATGCAGGCCAGCCAAAAAGACGGCATGCAGACGATGGACATGGCCCTGGTTGATCTGGCCACACGGGGGCTGGTGACAAAAGCCGAGGCTCAATCCCGCAGCATGAATCCCAATCTCTTTAGCGCCGCGGCCGGAGGCGCCGCATAAACGGGCACTCAGCGCAACCGACACGGGTTCCCCACGGCATTGGAAAGAGGCATTTCATGGATGTTCGCACGCTTCTCGAAGTGATGGTCAAGCAGGAATCGTCCGACCTGTATCTCACCGTCGATGCGCCCCCCATTTATCGCATCCATGGCTCGACACATCGGACTGATGCGCCGCCGTTCACGAACGAGCAACTCGAATCGCTGGCGCTGGCCCTCATGCGAGGCCAGCAGCGAGGCGAGTTTGAAGAGAAGATGGAGATGAACCTTGCCCTGTATTACAAAGACCTCGGCCGCTTCCGCGTGAACATCTTCCGGCAGAAGGGCAACGTCGGGCTGGTGTTTCGACATATCAAAGCGGAGATCATGACCGTCGAGCAGCTTGATCTACCGCCCATCGTCAAAGACATCGCTATGACCAAGCGGGGGCTGGTACTGGTGGTCGGTGCAACCGGCTCCGGAAAATCCACTTCCCTCGCCGCAATGATCGACCACCGCAATACCGTGCATGCCGGCCACATCATCAGTGTGGAAGACCCGATCGAATTCGTCCATCACCACAAGAAATCGATCGTCACCCAGCGCGAAGTCGGCTTCGATACCCATTCCTTCGGACACGCATTGAAAAATACCCTGCGCCAGGCACCGGACGTCATTCTCATCGGTGAAATCCGGGACACGGAGACTATGGAAGCCGCGATCACTTTCGCTGAAACCGGACACCTCTGCCTCGGAACGTTGCACTCGAACAATGCGAATCAATCGATCGAACGCATCATGAACTTCTTCCCGGTCGAACGGCACGCGCAGATCTATCTGCAGCTCTCATTGAACCTGCGGGCCATCATCTCTCAACGGTTGATTCCCTCCCTCGACGGTCGCCGCGTGCCTGCGCTCGAAATCATGCTGGATACGCCGCGCATCAAAGACCTCATCAAACGTTCTGAAATCGATACCTTGAAAGAGGCGATGGAACAGGGCATCGACGAAGGCTGCCAGACATTCGACCACGTGCTATTGCAACTCTATAAGGCCGGAAAAATCAGTATTGAACAAGCGTTGATCAATGCCGACAGCGCCAACAACCTTCGCCTGAAAATTAAACTGGCGGGACTGAAAGGCGACGATGCCGTGGCGGCTCTTCTGGACAAGAACGACCGGGATGAAAAGGGGTTCCAGATTCAAGGCCAAATGGGGCAGGCCGGGGAAAAAAAACGTTGAGGGGCAGGCGTTGCTGAACTCTAATCCTTAAGGGCTATTCCTACGCGAGCGCACACCACGCAAATGATCGGCATACCCGCTTAAGGGCGTCCCGAGGGCGGCTCCTCCACCGCCTGTTCCAGATACGACGCGATTTTATTCAAGGCAGCCCCGCTCAACTTCCGTCCGTACCACGTCGGCATCGTATCCGACGGAAACCCGGGCACCACATAAGTCCCCGGGGAGACCACGGATTCCACAATATACTCACGAACCGTCTGCGCCTGGCCCTTATACTCCGGATCGGCCAGGCGACTTGCTCCGGTTTTCCCCAGCCACAGTGGCGGACCGACCTGGCCCTTCGCGCCCGCAATGCCGGGAATCTGATGGCAAACCGGACAGCCGGCGCGGACAAAGAGTTCCTGAATCGGTTCATCCCCCGTCACCAACGGCACCATGTTCGGGTCAATATTCTGGACAGCCGGGGTTGACTCAGACGGAGGGGAGATATGGCGGATCCCCGCCAGCGCAACCAGGAACACAAGCCCTGCCGCGAACGCGGCGACGGCCTTATGCTTTCGGTTCGGCAGTGAAACAGACGATGCGGCACCTGAATCAGGCATAACCACGAATTAAGAAACTTACGAAAGCCTTGGAGCTCGCCCCCCCAGGCTCTATTTCTTGGCATCCATCGCGCAGCGAAATCCAATGGTGCGGTCCTGAAAACCAGGCTCCGCCGAGACCCGCGAAGACGCACTTAACGCCACAGGCAAATCGGCCCACGACCCGCCGCGAATCACCCGCTTCTCACCATTGGCAGGACCCATCGGATTTTTGTCGGGACTCTTGCCGTAGTAGGTGCGATCGTACCAATCGGCTACCCACTCAGCTGCATTCCCCGCCATGTGATGGAGGCCGTACGGACTACGACCTCCGGCTTTCAGGCCGTGGCGGACGCTCATCCCTTCCACCCCACCGGCCACACTAACCAACGTAATAGCTTCGCTGACCCACACACCACGATTGTAGTTGGCAATGTCCACAAACGGCTGCATGGGGCCCCAGGGGTACCGACGGCCATCCGTTCCACGCGCAGCCTTCTCCCATTCAGCTTCCGTCGGGAGTCGCTTCCCCGCCCAGGCACAATAGGCCGCCGCATCCTCCCAACTCATTCCGACAGCTGGACGATCACCGACCGTCTCCGCCGCTTCGTCATCCCAGGTCGGCGGTGCATCATATCTCGCAGCCTGAAGAAATTTTCGATAGAGTTGCAGCGACACTTCATATCGATCGATGGCGTACGCGTCGAGGGTCACCACATGTTCGGGGCGTTCGGCGGGAAGCCCATCGTTGTTCCCCATCGTAAAAGGCCCGGCTGGAACCAACACCATCGGCGCACCATCCTGCCCTGTGATTGCCTCAGCCCCGCCCGCCTGGCCATCCGCCCCAGACTGTGGCTCGGCCGCTCGCACCGACCAGACTCCGGCAAACAGAATGACGGATACCGCGAAGGTCATAATGAACAGACGCATATGCACCTCTCACCCACGGATACACCTAGACGCAACCGGAATCTACCCAGGCAAAGTGTAGCCGCGAGTCTGTGCAAACTCAACTATATGTAAAAGAGAGTGGATTAGAGAGGGATCTAGTCAACTGGCTGAGGCGAGCAATGGAGGGACAGATGAGAGACAGATTCGGCCGGCATGCGACGCATGCCGGCCGGACGAGACGCCAGGCTGATAGCCATAAATGGTTCACTACTTGAGCTCTGCAACCCTTCGGTCGTGATCCTTCACAGTCCGCAGCGCCGTCGACTCAGAACGCTCCAGAAGATTATGCAGCACTTCCTGCTTCAACTGAACCATTAACGCATGATGGTGCTTGGAAGATGGCGCCGTATCCTGCAAGAGATTTAGCCAGCCCGTCGTCGCCGCCTCATAGCGGCTGTTCGGCATGGTTGTGTGCAGCTCCTGAAACACCGTAATCGCATCGGCTCGATTCTCGAAGAGCGCGACCAAGCCACGCGTGTAATAGGCATCCTCACAAGCGGGACCTTTGTGACAATTCTTCATACGGGAGTCTTGCGCGTGGGCAATCGCTTGAAGCGACTTCAACTCATTGGCCTCGATGGGGAAGAACGCACTGCTCGGTAACGTCGTGGAAGAGCCGGGCTGACTCATCGTCGTACATCCTTCCACCCCCGCTACAAGAACTGTCATCAGGGCGAGAAAAAGAACTTTTCGGTGCGACATCAATGACCTCCTAGCAAGCGCGGATAAGTTGGCGTCCTGCATTGACTGGGATTTCACGCCTCGCGGTGATGTCCTGACTGTACCATCCAAACCGGGTCCGGCCATTCCACGGAGGCTGTACCTCTTCGGTACTAACCAACGACACACCACAACTCTCCGCAATACCGGGCTATTCATAGACAATCGGGAGGCAAAGGTAGGATCTGCCTAAAACCGGCCCTGACGAGGCTAAGGCAGAACAGGAAAAACGAGTCGGTCAAGAGGGGGGCGCCGCGCCGGACAGGCGGGGCGCCCGAAACATACCGCTAGTGCCAATTTGCAGCCAGGACCTGCTGCACATCCTGGGGACGCTGGGCCACGGCTTGCTCCCAACTCAACCCGGTCTGTTGCGTGAATCCTGCCATCGCCTGGATCAATTGGTTCACCTGAGTGCTCATCAATTGTTGACCGTTACCGGCTTGGACTGTCTCGATCTGATTAGTAGCGCCCCCGTACCAGTTGGCAATCTTCACCTGATCGGTCGAACCGTAGAGCGCGATGCGCAAATCATTGGCACTTTGACTCAACATAATGTCCAGAGGATTGATCCCGGAACCGAAGTTAAGCCGATCGCTGCTCCCGCTCGTGTCAGAGACAGTATCCTGTCCATCGCCGCGAGCGAATTGAAAGACATCATTTCCAGTCCCGCCATTGAGCACATCGTTTCCTTGCCCACCTGCCATGGTATCGTTGCCGTCACCGCCGATCAGTGCATTATTACCGGCATTGCCGGTGAGCACATTGGCCAGAGTATTGCCCGTCCCGTTGACCGCCGCAGATCCGACCAGCGCCAGATTTTCCACATTGGCTCCTAAACTCCAGGTTACGGCGCTCTGAACCGTGTCGGTGCCGGCATTCGATGCCTCCACCACAGTATCTCCTGCTCCCACAATATATGTGTCGTTCCCCGCCCCACCGGTCAGCGTGTTGACTGCACTATTGCCGATCAAGATGTTATTGAGCCCATTCCCAGTACCGTTGATGGTAGCACTTCCCGTAAGCGTCAGATTCTCGACATTTGCGGCAAGCGTGTGCGTGACACTACTCTGGACTGAGTCAATACCGGCATTCACCGATTCAACGATACTGTCGCCGGTCCCGATCACATAGGTGTCGTTCCCGGCACCGCCAGTGAGTCGATTGGCCGCACTGTTACCGACCAGAATATTGTCCAATCCGTTTCCGGTCCCATTGATGGAACCGCTCCCGGTCAGCGTGAGGTTCTCCACATTGGCCGCCAAGGTATACGTCACCGAACTCTGAACGGTGTCGAGACCTTCATTAGCCGACTCAGTAATCTGATCGCTAACGTTGTCCACAACATAGGTGTCGTCGCCGTGCCCGCCGATCAACCTATCCGCACCGGCTCCGCCATTGAGAATATTAGCGGCGCTGTTCCCGGTTAGTGTGTTGGCGAGGCTGTTGCCGGTTCCATTGACTGCGGCAGTTCCCGTCAAGACAAGGTTTTCCACATTGATTCCCAATGTCCAGCTGATATCGGCTCGGATGATGTCAGTCCCTGAGCCTGCGGCTTCGACAATCGTATCCCCCGCCCCCACGACATACGTATCATTTCCTGCACCCCCATTGAGAACATTGACCGCACCATTGCCGGCCAAGATATTGTTGAGGGAGTTTCCACTGCCGTTAATGGCCGCATTGCCGATAAGCGTAAGATTTTCGACGTTCGCACCCAGCGCATACGTGACGCTGCTCTGAACCGTATCCGTTCCTTGTCCTGCCTGTTCCGTGACGCCATCACCAACCTCATCGACCGCATAAAGATCATTCCCTGATCCGCCGATCATGCCATCCGCACCAATCCCCCCGTCCAACAGGTCGTTGCCGGCCCCACCATAGAGGCTGTCATCTCCACCCAATCCTGAAAGAATGTCGTTCGTGACATTGCCGTAGAGGTAATCGACATCCTCACCGCCGACGAGATTCACGCCTTCAGTCTGAGCCAGCATCGCGTTGTAATCCCAAAGAGTGCCGTCTGCGAATTTGATCAGATCAACACGGAGTGACGCAGACGCGAAAAATCCGCCGAGCATGAGCTGATCGGCGGTATTCGTTATAGTCAGAATTACACCGGTGCCGAAATCAGGGGTCGCACGCAATGTGAGATCCCCAGGGCCGACCCCTTCCAAGAGTTGCAGCGTGTCGACATCCGATGAATCGCCCTGATCGTCGATGGAGTCTTGCCCATATCCTCGACCAAATAGATAGATGTCATTACCAACATAGCCCTCCAGAAAATCGTCTCCGGCTCCACCATCCAAAGTATCGTCACCGAGCGAAGCCCGGATTTGATCATTGCCCCCCAACCCACGAATGAGATTGTCCCCGTCATTGCCATAGAACGTGTCGTCGGTGTCACTGCCGACAAACGTCAACACCCTACTCTCAATCGCGCTCAGATCCCACACGGTCCCATCGAGAAACGCAAATTGGTCCACGTGATTGCTTGAGGAGACAAAAAAGGACTCCACCGTCAATTGGTCTGTGCTCCCGTTGACCTTAACGATTAGATCGTTGGCATGATTTTCGAGCATAAGATCGCCCGGCGCGATCTCCGCTCCGAACAATACCTGATCGAGCCCTGAGTGGGCATACGTCTGCATGCCCATCCGTACGATGTCTTGCCCGTACCCACGGTCAAACAAGAACGTATTGTCGCCCACTCCGATGAGAATGTCGTTTCCTCCCTGGCCGTCAAGCTGGTTGGGACCGGACAATTGGTTATCCAACACATTTCCTACCAGGTCCACTCGCTGGGTCGACTCCAAATAAAAATCGTCCAGGATCTGAACATTCTCCACCTGGTCAGGCGCTTGAAATACAAGAGAAGCACTGGGCACCAGGTGGATGGTATCAACGCCCGCATTCGCATCCTCTGACACGGTGGTAAGTACTGAGGCAAGGTGATAGATATCGTCACCGGTCCCACCGATTAACTGATCGTCGACCGCGTTCGACACCAACAGGTCGCTTCCGGCACCACCGCGTAGGACATTGACGCCTGCCCCACCATACAACCGATCGCTTCCTGCCCCACCATCCAGTAGATCGTCGCCCTCCTCACCCTCCAACACATCAGCGCCCTCGCCGCCAATGAGGACATCGTTTCCATCACGTCCGTGGAGCCAATCAGCAGCCTGACTGCCTTGCATATGGTCGGCAAAGGACGTGCCGATCATCGTTCCTCCGTCCACTGGTGCGGACAAGTTAAACCCGCGCGCGAGCAATCCGGCGTCCGTCAGCACCGTGCCATCGGCAAACTCGAACTGATTAATGGTGTGAAACTCGGAGGGTGAATTCAGCCCAAAGCCCGCGATTTGAACCGCGTCCTCACTGTTACCGACACGGACGACAAGGGAATCATTGGGTGCCACGTCCAAACTCAGGGATTCAGCGGTAATACCAGCGCCAAAGACCAATCGATTGCTCTGCGTTGCATCATCCTCGATAGAGTCAACACCGTCCCCCAGGTTAAATCGATATGTGTCACTCCCAGCCCCGCCGATCAGCCGATCATTTCCTGCCCCGCCATGCAGATCATCCTCCCCGCCACCTGCATGAAGGACGTCATTACCATCACCGCCATCGAGCACATCATTCCCTGCCTGTCCCGCAAATAGCGGCGAGTCTCCAAAGAGAGAGTCATCACCGGCATCCCCGAACAAGGCATCATCTCCCACATCACCCACCAACTGGTCGGTTCCCTCGCCACCGAACAGTTGATCCTGTCCCGCACCACCCCACAACTGATCATCCCCCTCCTCGCCATCCAGAGTATCGTTGCCACCGAGAAGATTCAGGACAGTGGGGTTGTTGCCATCACCGTAGAGGAAGTCGTCGCCGGTGCCGCCAACAATGAGATCGTCTCCCTCTCGGCCCTGCACATCGTCGATCCCATCGCCGCCATCAAGCTGATCATTACCGAGTCCGCCATTCAATACATCATCACCGGCATCGCCGGAAAGGAAGTCGTCATCATCCTGACCAAAGAGCGCATCATTGCCGACGCCACCCCAAAGCGTATCGTTGCCAGTCTCTCCATGCAGCTCATCGTTTCCATCATCCCCGAAGAGCTCGTCATCTCCCTCCTGCCCGGTCAGAAGATCATGACCAAGTCCGCCCCACAATGAGTCGTCGCCCGCCCCGCCCTGTAGCTCATCGCTGTCCGCCCCCCCATCGAGCACATCGTTCCCGGCGAACCCAGCGAGCCGATCCATTCCGATGCCACCATACAGAATATCGTCGCCCCCTCCACCCTGCAGTTCGTCGGCTCCGGCACCGCCATCGAGAATATCCGCAGACCCGGGATCCTCTGAAAAATCCCCGATCAAAAGATCGTCGCCATCCCCACCGGAAAGAGAGTCAGCTCCTGCGCCGCCGAATAGCCGGTCATTGCCCTCACCACCATCCAACCAATCATCGCCAGGAATAGTCTGGGTAAAATCCGACTCACCATACAGCAAGTCGTCGCCCGCCCCGCCGATGAGAATGTCGTTTCCTCCATCGCCGACAAGCAGGTCGTTACCTGCGCCTCCATCGAGATAGTCGTCTGCACCTAGAGCCGAGGAAAATGCCGGCATAGGAAAACTTTGCGGGATAAGATCAACGTCGTATACTTTCGCAATCCAGCCCGCAGGACGGTTCTCCCCCCTAAGAACATCCTCACCCTCCCCACCAAGCAGCACATCAACGCCAAGGGCGCCCAATAACACGTCATTGCCGGCGCCCCCGTCAATATAGTGTGTGCCGCTGCCGATATGGGTCCATGCGTAGTTGGCTATCTCGGTATCAGTCACAGCAATGTCATTGCCATCTCCACCGAAAAAGATATCCCCATCGGAGACATCAGCATAATCATCACCGCCACCCCCAACGAGATAATCATTCCCTCCAGCACCAACTAAGATGTCATCACCGGCCCCACCATCACGAAAATCAGAGAACGAGTCATGTATGGACGGCACTTGAGAGGTGAGGACATCATCTCCTTCGTTGCCATACATGGCGTACGAATACGGATTGGTGGCAATGAGCGTCTCATCCCCACTCCCTCCCTCCAGCACATGCCCAAAAGGTCCCGCAGGAAGTCCCGTATCAGTCGGAATAGGGGAGACATCGCGCAATTGAATCCCCATTTGACCACTCTGGAAATTCTCATTCACGATGAGGACCCCGTTCACGATGAGATCGGTCCCGGACATCATGTAAGTGGTTCGGCCATCCAGGCTTGCATAACTGTTGGCGGCATCACCAGCGCGACGAATCCCTCCTTGCAACAAGTGGTCATCGAAAATGATCTGCCCCTGCGCATCGCTGTCTTCAATTCGATCCACCCCGTCACCAGAACGGTAGATATACGTATCGAATCCGACGCCGCCTTCGAGGAGATCGCTGTTGCCAGCGCCGCCGATGAGTGTGTCATTTCCCTCGTTGCCGACGAGATGGTCCTGCCCATCTCCACCATTCAGCACATTTTTGGCGCTGTTGCCGATGAGAATATTGCCTAGTTCGTTGCCGATGCCATCAATGGCATTGGAGCCCGTCAGCGTGAGGTACTCGATCTGGGAGTCCAGGGTGAAGGTGACTGAACTGCGCACCTCGTCAACACCGCTATTGGCATACTCTCGAACGATATCACCAGAATCGTCGACGAGATACGTGTCGTCTCCCGTTCCTCCCAGCATAGTATCGGCGCCACTTCCGCCATCCAGAATGTCGTTGCCGCGATTCCCCTCCAGATAGTCTTTGCCTCCATAGCCAAATAGATGATCATTTCCATCACCGCCGTAGAGATGATCTCCCCGAAATACACTTCCATCGAGAGTTTCGCCGACTTCGTCTCCAAACAGAACTTGGGGCAGCGGGAGTGTTGCCGAACCAATCTCGTATGATGATTGAAAATCTTTAAAATGAGTGACGGAGGGGAGACCGATTGGGCTGCTGTTGACATTGATCTTCTCGATCAGAAATGTGGCGCGATCCTTCAAGTACTGTGGAGACAATTCTCCCATTCCGCTTTCAGAGCTGAGCAGTGCCAACTCTCCGCTCTCATTGTGGCTAGCATAGAGCGCCTCTGTCGAGGAAGCGCTAGCGCCGAGGACCGCAAAAGGGGTTAACTCCCTTAATGCGAACCGATAGGCAAGACCCGTCGAGCTCTCCAGTAAGGCGAGGGCTTGTAACTCCTCAGCGCTCTTCCCCATCAATGGCACAATGCTCAACACCTGATGACCAATCGCAGTTCGAACTGCCTCAAGTCGCTCATAAAACGGCTGTCGATATGTTAAGCTGCCGAAGTCGCCGGGCAGACGCCCGAAGGGAGTAGCAACTCCATCGACATGGAACACCCTTGCTAAGGCATCGAGCGCTTTTTCAAGAGTGTCCCCCTCGGCAAGGGGCACAGGCATTCCCTGTTCTGGATAAGGAGTGGCAACCTGGCCTGATGACGCCTTCAAGATGTTTTCTATCTGGGCTTGCTGCAGCTGTGGATCCGCTTTTTGAAACAGTTCCTGAATGGCAAGCGAATCCACGATGAGGGCAATACTGTGGCTATTGCCATACTGCGATTCCCACGGATTCTGGATATTCACATCTTCGACTAGTGGCTGCCCTTCGATTAGAACCTGAATCGCCTTTGCGTGGACCCCAGAATTGGCCACCACCTCAACATCCTGACCGGTATCGGCATGACCAAAGATCTGCTGTATTTTTCCAAAAGCTCCATCGGTTCTCGTTATCCCTCCTGTCAGGCCAGGCAGAATTTGAGTTCCACTCGTCGGATATAAAATTTGGGTAGCATCGAGGGCGACCACATACCGCTCATCAGTATAAATGTCACCCGTCGCCCCACTGACGAACAGCGATCCCAACGGATCAGTTGTCCGTAATCGCGAATCAAGGTTCGCAAGCATCTCCCGTATGCGCTCTGCCTCTTGCGCCTCGCCATTGAGCTGCACACCACCAAATTCACCTCGCCCGGCTCCGTTGAATGTATACGTTTGAGCCACGCGATCCGCGTAGAGTTCTGTGAATACGGTCGCTAGGTGCCCTCCGAGGGAATAGCCAGTGACATTAAGTTGGTTCTGAGAATTGCCAAAGAAGGCAGCCAATGACGGATCGATCGTCCCATCGCTCCTCTTGCCCTGTTGCAAGCCCTCAAAGTATCGCGTCATGCTGACAAGTTGGGCAAACGCAAAGCCGGAATTCTTGAGTTCTGCATCCGCCCCAAAAATATCGCGTGAACGATCACCACCATTGACGTCAGCGGCATACTCACTGCTTCGAAATGAAAGCGTGTAGCTATTGGTCTCGGTATCGAATAGCAGTGTGGCACTAAACCCAGTTGCATCGTTGGCGTGATGATCGACGATCTGATAGCGTTGGACAAATTGCTCAGCCTGCAGCGTCGTCATCCGGATTTTACCAGGCAACACGGGTGCCGTCGGATCATCGCCAGTTACATTGTTGTTTCCAAGTTGAAGTTGGCCGATTACCCGTTGAGGATTTGATAAATCAATCCAGTCAAAATAGCTCTCAGCGGCAATCTGCTGTAGTGCGAAACGGAGCCAGGTACCCATCTCACCTTGAGCCATAGTGCTCCCCTTTAGAAGGCACAGGTTTAACTACTTTCAGAACAAAGTTATCGCCACCATGCTCAGCACGTCCTAATCCGCCAGGGCAAACTTGCCCCTTTAGCCACCAAATACCTGTCAGGTTCTTCACATTACTGCTCTTGATGAACCCCCGTCGGACTGCCACCACGTCGTTGCTTGCAAGCTCGAGGATGATTAATTCGCCTCCAACAATCCCCATTTCCCGATCATGCGGCCGAGAGATACCCCTCCATGTGAATCCGTATCGACTCCTCAAGGATCTGTCATATTCCATTTTCATACTCTTCATGTTGCGAGCATCGAATCCAAAATAACGCGCATATTTCGCTTTTGCGGGCGGAGGGGCAAACAGTGAGGAATCTCTGTATCGCTTCTTCCAGGACGGCACCCTCACTTCCAACAACGGAGTCTCCACATAGCGATAGCCATCTGGACGAATGAATCCAAATGCCTGTTTAGCTGAAGTCCCAGTTGTGTACCCATACGGATCCTCCAACGCATAGAGATGTTCTAATTCCTCATCTGTAGCCTCTTTCCTCGGCCGCATCATGTAGATGCCTTCCACATTCTCCACTGTCCTGTAGATGAACTCCCCTGCCTCGGTCTTGCACAAATGATCAAAGTATTCCTGACTCGTCATCTCCGGCTTATAGCCGCTATCTTCCGAAACCGGATTAGGGATCTTGATTGAATGGGCGAAGCGACCTTCCTCGGTCGCCAAGGGATCAGCTGGCTTGAGCTTGGCTACCTCCCCACACACTTCCCCAGGATCAAGTTTCCGGCTTTCACAGGCCTGCTTGATTTTCTCAATGCCTTTCCGAAACCGTTCTCCGGGTGTCTCCTCTTTCCCCAAGATGCCTGCCTCGCTGGATACAATCATCGGGACGAGCAACAACCCTACGAGGATAATACCCCTGACAATTTGATCAGACCTCATCTTCATGGCCAACCCTCTTCCTGAGGTTTGTTGCGCAACATAGTTCCAATTCAGATATTTCCTAACGCTCCCTCAAACTCTCCCGCTTAAACTTCAGTAAGGGACTCAGCAGGTATTCAATCACCCGACGCTGGCCGGTCTTAACTTCAACAATGACGGCCATCCCGGGCGAGAGATGAATACGTTTTCCTTCCACCTGCATCGTCGCGCGATCCATGCTGATACGACCGGCATAGATCAGGCCGCCCTTATCTTTATCCAACGGTACCGCATCATCCGAGACACTCAAAACCTTTCCCGGAATGGTGCCATATAAGGTGAACGGAAACGTCTCGACTTTGATTTCAACCGGCTGCTCTTCCTTCACAAAGCCGATGTCCTTGTTCTCGAACTGTGCTTCAACTTCCACGGGATAGTCTTGAGGCACGACGATGAGCAATGGCTGGGCGGGCGTGACGACACCACCCACCGTATGCACCGCCAGCTGTTGCACTACCCCGTCGATCGGCGACACCAGCTTTTGCAAGTGGATTTTCTGTCCAGCCTTGCGCACTTCTTGAAGCAGCGAGGCTGTCTTCGTTTCCGTGGTCGAGAGCTCGGCCTGTTTGCTCTGCTGAAACTCCGAGAGGAGCGCGTGGTAGTTTTGCTCGGCCTCAGCCAGTGCAGCCTGATCCTGCCGCAACTTGCTCTTCTGCCCAGCCCACTCCTGAGCCTTGTCGATGCGTTGCTGCTCGAATTGGAGATAGTCCATCTTCGACACATACTGTTGCGCCAACAGGGACCGATAGGCCTTGGCACGCTCAGCTTCGATCGGAACAGTTGCCTCCAGCCTCCGGAGATTATCCTTCGTTGCATCCAACGCCGCCCGGCGTTGTCCAATGAGATGCCGGGATGCATCAACCCGGGCGGAAAATTCCGCGACTTGATCCCGCATGAGTTGTTGCTGAAGCAATGTGAATTGCGGATCGGCTTCTTCCGGAACCTCGAAAGTGGAGTGCCCCGCAATCAACGCGCGCAATCGAGCCGCCTCGACCAGCGCGGCTCGATATTCGTTGAGCGCCCGATCCCGATCAGCGCCGTTTTGCGTCGCATCCAGCTCAATCAGCACCTCTCCCTGACGAACGGTTTGACCGTCTTGTACGTGAATGGAAGCAATGACACCGGTTTCGAATGGCTGGATGGTTTTGGAATGACCACTGGGAATAATCTTGCCAGGCGCCACCGCGACGATATCGATGTGACTGAGCGAGGACCAGGTCACCGCCGTCGTGAACACCAGCATGATGGTCCAGAGAATGGCACGGCCGATCGGCGAAGGCGGCGCATGTTGAATTTCAAGCACAGCAGGAAGAAACTCCACCGCACTCCCGCCGGAAACAACCGCCGAGGGCATGGCTTGTTCAATTTGCCATGCCGCACGCCACACCGCCAGATGTCGCAATAACCTCTTCATCCTCTCTTCCTCATCTGCCTCTCCGTTACGCTGCTGCGGATCGCCCGTCCTGATATCGATAAAGTCGCGCATACATCCCGTTGCGCTTGATCAGATCATCGTGCGTCCCGTCCTCGAAAATCTGCCCCTTGTCGAGGACGTAAATCCGATGGGCAGGGCGAACCGTGCTCAGGCGATGTGCGATGACGATGACGGTGCGCCCCTTGCAGATCTGCGCCATGTTCCGTTGAATGATTGCTTCGGATTCATAATCCAGAGCGCTAGTGGCTTCGTCAAAGATCAGAATGCGAGGATTCGCAACGAGAGCACGAGCAATGGCGATACGCTGACGTTGCCCGCCGGAGAGGGCGCAGCCATGCTCTCCCACAATCGTGTCATATCCGTCCGGAAGCTCCAGGATAAACTCGTGGGCACCGGCCAGTTTGGACGCATGCATCACACGGTCCATTGAGAGCCCTGGCTCGGTCAGTGCGATGTTGTCCCGGACGGAGCGATTGAAAAGAAAGTTCTCCTGCAGTACCACGCCAACTTGCCGACGCAACCAGGCCGGATCGACCTGTGCAAGATCTACCCCATCAACCAGCACACGGCCGCGTTCCGGCACATACAACCGTTGCATCAGCTTCGCGATGGTGCTTTTGCCCGACCCGGATCGTCCCACCATCCCAATAACCTGGCCCGGCTGGAGGGAGAAGGAAACCTGCTGGAGCACCGGCCGGCCATCCGGACGATAGCGAAAGGTGACGTCGTCGAACGTAATCTGCCCGGCAATCTGCGGCAACGTTGTGCGGGCCGGGCTATATGTAGGTTCTGGCCTAGTGTTCAACACATCGCCCAGGCGTTGTATTGAGATGCCGACCTGTTGAAACTCCTGCCAGAGGTTCACCATACGCAACAAGGGCCCGGTCACCTGCCCGGAGATCATGTTAAAGGCGATCAGTTCGCCGATACTGAGCACCCCCTCGATGACCTGATACGCACCAACCCACATCACGGCAATAGTCGTAGTTTTCTGGATGAAAGTAGCCAGCTGGCCGGCTATGGTGATCAGACTGGTCGCACGGAAACTGGCCTGCACGTATCCGGCCAATTGTTCGTCCCAGCGGCGCTGCAACGGTGGCTCGACGGCCAGAGCCTTCACGGTCTGAATACCGCCTACGGTCTCGACTAGAAATGATTGGTTCTCCGCTCCGCGGTTAAACTTCTCATTGAGCCTGGTGCGAATCGTCGGCGTAATGGCGATCGAGAGAATGGCATAGAGCGGCAGTGATGCCATCACCACCAACGTCAACATCGAACTATAGAGCCACATCACAGCGAGAAACACGACGATGAACACGCCATCCAGCAGGACTGTCACCGAATTACTGGTGAGAAATTGACGGATTTGTTCGAGTTCGCGCACGCGTGCGACCGTATCGCCGACCCGGCGTGATTCAAAGTAGGCGAGAGGGAGGCCCAAAAGATGCCGGAACAGTTGCGCCCCCAAACTCACATCGATCCGGTTCGTGGTATGAGCAAACAGATAGGTACGCAACCCGCCAAGAAATCCGTCGAACAGTGCCAGCGCCAGCATACCGATGGCTACAACATGCAACGTCGTGAAGCCCTTGTGCACTAAAACTTTATCGATAACGACCTGGGTGAACAACGGAGTGAGCAATGCAAAGAGCTGCAGAAAAAAGGACGCCAAAAACACTTCACCCAGCAGCCGTCGATACTTGAGTACCGCTGGAATGAACCAGGTGATGTCGAACGCAAGATCCTGCGCCCGGAGTCCCGCGCGTTTCGCACAGAGTAGCAACCTGCCGCTCCAAGTTGTGACGAACGTCTCTCTCGATTGAACCAGCGATCGCGCCTCCAATGGATCGTGGATGAGCACCTTGTCGTCCTGTACTTTGGCCAGGACGACGTATCTCCCGTCGATTCGTTCGACAATGGCCGGTAATGGCGTTGTCGCAAGCCCCTCCCATCGAGCAGTCACAAGTCCGACTCGAAACCCAATGTGCTTGGCTGCGCGTAGCAACTCCTGCGTCTCCAGCACCTTGCCCGACTGCCCGAACTGATGCTGAATCTGCCCCCCATCAACAGGTAGGTCATGGAACTTGGCGGCCATGAGCAGGCATAACAAGCCCGTATCTGTTATGGGACTTGGCACGGAGCAATCCGCGGGATTGGATGTCAATGTATCCATGGGAAAGATGTCGGTCAGACAGGTTAGGATTGTTTGGTCTTAGGAGGTTGGAGACTGACCAACACCCGCTGAAGTTGCTGATAAAGACGCACCGCGGAATCGAGAGGTAACGCAACACGTGCCCTGCCGATTCCTTCGACCTGTTTCGGTGTGACGTCGCCTTGCTTCGCATGTATGGCGACGGCGCTCAACAAAGCAGGCTCTAGAAACCCAAAATCGACATATGCCAGTCCGTCCGAGAGACCAACATGGGTGTAGTTCACGAGAATCGGCTGATCCGATGCAGAAACGGGTTTAAGACGAACATTCACGGCCACCGATTTATCCCCACGCTGCATAGGATGATGACTTTCTGCCATGCTTTTCCTCCTTTGTTTCACTAAGAGTGAGGCAATCTTCGCAAGTCGCCCGGACTCGGGTAGGACAGAGGCGATGTTATGGCGAGACTGCCCGACGCACTATTCCCCGGAGGTTGGGCAGAGGCAAAAACTTTGGTAGGCCAAGAAATTCACCTAGGTATGTGAAGAATACGATGCATGGCTAAACAATCCGGAACCGGCAGGACCAATGCGGGCTCTCCAGGAGTAACACTGCGCCAATTCTCCGATTCAGAACGTGTCGTTATCACCCGCTGGTTCGGAGAAGATGCAGACATGCCTATGCCACCATGTCAAAGATTACGGGGCTTGGCACCACATGAATATCGCCATTCTCCCCTACAATCAGTATCAGCGGCGGACCGGCTCTCGTCACTGCCAGGGCGTTCCATCTACCCGCTCCTAGACTCCACGGGAACGCACTCACGTCCTCAGACTACGGGCTTACCCTACCGCCCCATTCACGGACTTCCTGCAGTGTTTTCATCAGCTCTCTTCTCAAAGGAGGTGCCATGCATCGCATCGCTCTCGTCTTGTCGATTGTGCTTCCGATTCTGCCCCACTTTCCCGCTTAGATTTCAGCGCATATCATCACGAGGGGCTTTTGGTTCGCTTTGAGCCGGCGGAACTCCTGCCAGGCTGGCACGTTGGAACCGTGGGCCTGACAAAAGACGGGTGCGTGATGATCCGGAAGTCTGCGCCCGAGCCTACCCATGGACGAATCGGCTTTAACCCGACCTGCATTCAGAAACTCGAGCGCCAAGACGGAGAAAAATGGGTGGAGGTTACGCTCACACCGATTGCACACAGCGAACCGAAACAATGCCAAGAGCTTACGGGGTAAGCACGGCGTCGGTTCTTCACTCGACACAGCTCCCTGCACCCGGGGTTGCCCCCCTCGCTACGCAGCGGCATTGGTACTTGTTATGATAAAATTATGGTTATTCTGGCCTATGCTTACGACCTCAAGCACCGGATCTTTACAACACACCCGAAAAGCACGCTATGTACACACCGATTAATAAATTGCTGATGCAAGGCGTGGTAGATAGCTGGGGCCGATTAAGCACGTCGTTGGCGGTTTGGGCATTCTGCCTTACCGTCACAGCCTGTGCGGGCGTGGAGCATAAGGACACATTGCCGACAGTGGCTTCGGTAGATCTCGCCCGCTACGCGGGGACGTGGCACGAGATCGCCCGGCTACCGATGTGGTTTCAGCGGCACTGCGTTGACTCGAAAGCCATTTATACCAGCCGTCCGGACGGCAGCATCGGAGTTCACAATGAGTGTCTCACCGACAGTGGCGGGATTGACCAGGCGGAGGGTGTGGCGACAGTGATCGACCCTAAAACGAATGCCCGGCTCACCGTGGTCTTCGATAACTTCTTCGCGCGGCTCTTCGGTTCAACGCGGGATGGGAACTATTGGATTCTTGCGCTTGATCCGGAATACCGAACCGCGATGGTCGGCACACCTGATCGTCGGTTTCTCTGGATTCTCTCGCGAGCACCTCAGCTGGAAGAGGCTACCTATCAGCGCCTAGTCGAGCAGGCCAAACGCCTCCGCTTTCCAACCACAGATCTCATTCGCACACGCCGACCAACATCATGAAGCGTGCCGGCCGCCCTGATGACCACGGCTGCAACGAGAAGGCTGGCCTCGCACGTGCCACACAGAGTCATCTCTGCCGGCGGCCCTCGCGCAAGAGGGTTTCCAACCGCTGCCGCAATGCGCCGATCTCCTTCGACTTGAACGAGCTTCGCGTACGCTCCATGACCTCGACGGCGTCCTGAATAGCCGCCTCATACCGGTCCAGCCTGGGGCACGGCATTAACGCACAGAGGTCCGTGGGAGCGTGGGGATTGCTCCCACGGGAGGCCTCCAACGTTTGACCGACGACTGTCGACAACTGCGCAATGTGCCTCATAGCCTGGGCTATATACTCATGGGCGCTCCATTCCACCTGTGGCTCCCCCCGCCCGAACTCTCTCATCGACTGGCCCAATTGATCGAAAATTCCAGCCACCTTGGCCGTTTCAGTCATAGCCTCCTTCACCGCACGGGCAAGAGTCCTTCGCCGAAGCCCGCGCTCCACCGCCCGCTTCAGATCGTCCACACCAACCGGTTTGATCAGATAGTCCACAATCGAGAGGCGAAACGACTCGATGGCGGTCCCGACTGTGGGGAACCCCGTAATCACCAGCACGGGAAGCTCGGGATGTCGTCTGGAAACGTTCTCAAGAAACTCAAGGTGCGCGTTCCCCGGCATCCGGACATCGGCCAGCAGCAAGTCGTAGCCGTTTTCCAGCAGGCTTTCAGCCTCAGCCGCATCCCTGGCAGCACTGCACGCGTATCCTGCCTCAGCAAGAATTTCCACGGTCGATTCCCGAAACGTTTCTTCGTCATCAGCAATGAGTATGCGTTGCGGCATAGTCATCATCCTTCTGCTCCTTTCCTAGGGCCGATGGTGCACATACGCCCTCCCCCGGACCCGACCGTTCCAACGGATGGACTACCGTAAACGTTGAACCATGTTCCGGTTGTGTCTCCACTTCGATCCGCCCTCCCATGGCATAAACCAAACCACGGGAGACAGATAACCCGAGGCCGAGGCCCTGCCAGCCGGCTCCGGACTTCGTGGTAAAAAATGGCTCAAAAATTCGTGGGAGAATATCAGTAGCAATCCCCGGCCCTCGATCAGTCACGCTCCATCGCAGCTGGCCGTCACGCTCGGCAACGCTCAGCCCCACTTCACTGTCAGCCGGGGAGGCATCAATGGCGTTCTGAACGAGATTGAGCAACACCTGAAACAGATCGGAACGCGGCGCATCCACAACCTGCCGGCGGGTCACGACATCCGTGCGTAACCGGAGGCGTTTGGATGTGAGCTTGTGCCCCACCAGCGTCGCCACGTCCTGGAGCAATTCGTCGATGTTCGTGGCTTGTCGTTCGCTCGCCGGCACGCCCTGATACAGGCTGTACATTTTTTTGACAATGATAGCGAGGCGTTGAATCTCACGATCGATGAGTTCTACGAATCGATAGTGTCGATGATCGCTTCCGATTCCCTGTTTGACCAGGTGGAACGCATTCGTAATTCCTGCCAGTGGGTTGTTCACTTCATGCGCGATATCCGCGGCCAGGTGCCCGAGCGCCGCGAGCTTTTCCGCCTGAGACCGTTGGGATTCGAGTTCGTGAATCCGTGCAGTTCGCTCTCGCACCCGGTGCTCGAGCTTGTCTTGCACCTCCAACAACGCCTGTTCCGCCCGACGGCGTTCGGTAATGTCATGAAAAGAGCCCACGACGGCATAAGGGCGCTCCTCGCCGGGCCTCCGGAGGGCCTGCGTATTGATTGAAATCCATCGCCGCTCCCCGCTCGGTCTGGAGAGACCCATGATGACATTCGAGCAGGGGCGACCGGTCCGAAGCGTGACCACCGGCGGGCGTTGGTCAGGATCAAAGTGGCTCCCATCTTCATGAATCGCCTGCCATCCCGGATCGACCGGCGTTCGCCCCATCAGTTGGTCGGCCGTAAGCCCAAGAATCTGCTCCGCGCTCGGATTGCAGGCGACAATCCTCCCCTGCTCATCATGTAGCAGGACTCCTTCTGCAAGGGCGGTGACCACACCGTGATACCGCTCGGCCGTCTGTCCCAGCGCCTCCGCCAAGCATCGTGCTTCCGTGACATCGTCCACCACGTAGGAGTACCGCGACCGACCGCTTGGTCCTGTACCGATCCAGCAGACAGTGGCGGACAAACACAACTCGACACCGCTGCCTCTCTGTGAGTGGACATACTCGAATCGCACCGGTTGTTTCGTCCGTTCCGTCTCTTCGTAATATCGAATCCAGTGCGCGATGATGTCAGTGGGCGCACCCAGCTCCGAGGCACGCTTTCCCTGCATCGACTCCGGTGTCGTCCCGAAGAAACTCGCGGCGCGGCGATTGTCCGAGACGTGCACAATATCCCCGTCGAGCAGTTCCACAATCCCCATCATCATCGCGCCGCTATTGAAGAAGCTCCTTAACGTAGACTCACTCTGAGCCAACGCGTGTTCCGCTCGCTTCCGTTCCGTAATATCCACGTGCGACCCGATCATCCGACGGGGTCTCCCGTCAGCATCCCGCTGCAACAGGGCACAAGTCTGAATCCAGCGGTAGCTGCCGTCCCTGTGACGCAGTCGGTGTTCAAGTTCGTAGGAGAGAATGCGTCCGGACAGATAGTCGTCAACAAGCGCAACTGCGCGAGCGTTGTCATCGGGATGCAATCTAGACTCCCACTCCGTCGGTGAGTTGGAAATCTCATGTTCCTGATATCCCAGACTCGCTTTCCACAGCGGGCAGTAATACATGTGGTTCGTTAGCAGATCCCAGTCCCAGATGCCGGTCTGCGTGGCGGTCGCCACCAAATCGAACCGTTCCTGGGCTTCACTCCGGGCCGCCTCAGCTTGCAACCGAGCGGTGATATCCGTGGCAATCCCGCCGATGGCCACAATAGCGCCGTGCTCATCGCGCAAGGGAAACTTGGAGACCATATAGAGGCGCAGACCATCATTGAGCACCCACGTCTCTTCGAAATTCATGGGCGCTCCGGCTTCGATGACCTGGCCGTCATGCTCACGATAGAGGGCGGCTGTCTCAGGCGGAAAGAGGTCCGAATCCGTTTTCCCGATCACCGCTGCGGCCGAGTGACCGGTCAGAAACAGAAACTGTTCATTCACCTCGAGGTATCGCCCCTGGAGATCTTTGACAAAGATATTCGTCTGGCTGTGGGTTAGGATGGATCGCAATCGGACAGAGAGGTCATGAGCACAGCTGCGGGCGGCCGTTCTCCATTGCAGAACAACCCAGGCGATCAGCCAGATGGCGCCGAAGGAGATGGCCCGATTCGTAACCCCGATCCAGGGAATGCCCCCAGATTGAGACCAATAGCCGCCGAGAAGAATAAGCCCGGTCGACATAGCCGCCACGATGTATGGGAATCGCCGGACTGGCGCCATCCCGGCGACCACGACGGCTACCAGATATCCCGCGCCGTCCGCGAGCCCCAGCGGGGTGTATACATCAACGACCGCCGTGCCGGCCATGATCACCGCACAGAGGGCATACCACCGCCCGCCAGTAATGCCTTCGGACAGCAGGGTCTGTATGTGGCGAACCCAGTGAGCGGCGCGATTCATCACTGAACGACTCTGTACGTTACTCACGCGTAACGACACCGGATCATGAGGCGGGTCACAGATGCAGCTTCGTGGTCGAGATCCCGACGGCAGTGAGGATCCTACCTGCCGGCCCTACAGCGATCCTCTCCCACGACAGAAACCATCCTCCATGAAGCCGCAAGAAGCTTTATATGTGAAATGGCTGTACTGTCCGAGAAGAATGTTCCCGACAAGGCTGAGCCAACGAATAACCGGGAGAAGTGTGGTGTCCCCAACGGGATTTTCCAGAGGGGGATCAGAAACTTGGTTCTTTGAAATCGATGTGACGGTTTTAGCGGCTTAAGTTGTAAAAGGCAAGCCTGCGGCTCTAATGTTTGTCTAGAAACGAGCTAACGTCAAAATAATGCTCTGGTTAAAGTTGATCTATATAATTCTTAGAGAAGCTTACGTTGCTACTGTGCAGTCTTCACGATGGCTGGATCTGGCTCTCCGACCACGGTCAAGCACTGCTGCCCAAACGCGAGCCATACGATTGTATCGATCGAAACACTGCGAATCTTCTTTGCAGGCGGGTCCGCATTAGCCATAGCCTGCTCCACCGTGTTCAGGCCATACGCCAGCCCCGGAAGAAACAGAAAGCAATCACGTCCCATAGTCAATGGCTTCACCGTGCGATCCTCCGGCGTAATACGGCTGGTGATATTGATGCATCCGGTGAAAACCATGGATATCATCACAAAGACAAGTATGCGCATGGGCGATGTCTCCTCAAAATTAGGCTTCGCGTCCAACGCCTCGCTCTTCAACCCCATGCAAGATAAATGTGAGGCCATCAGCCGATGGATATAGCGCTGGTTAGTGGTTCACTGATGGGCCAGCGACGCATTTATATGATTAGGTCCCAGCCAACTTCTCGACAAGTTGGCGGGCGCAACGAAAGCCAAGATCCTGGCGTTCGTCTTTCACCAGCTGACTCTGATTCGACAGCCATTCCTGCATTGAATGTTGCTGCGTATGGACATAGCACGTCGTCTGCCAAAGCAGCTTCCTTTGGTCTAGATCGATCAACCTGGCTCGAACCCTATGGAACAGAATAGTTGAAGTGCTCATGTTCCAATCTGACCATTGCGACAATTTGTTCTCCCCGTATGGGGTAAACGCCCATTGCAGCGTCTGAAAATCCAGGACTAGCCCGTGATCATAGAGTCTGACTAGTTCACGTATACTGACTCCGTATTGCATTTGCGAGGAGTGCAATCGAGGAGCTGGCATCGCCTGAACATTCGTCAGGTGCATCTGTTCGCTCAGGGTAGTCAGAAAGCGGTCTTTGACAGTCAACAGAGGATCCTCTAGGCGAAAAGGATCATGGCGCGACACACCTCCTTCAACCGACAATGACGTCTCAGGAGGAGAATGAATCGCTATGAGCCTCGGATTGGTGTTGAGCCTCTCACGGGTCTGTGGATCTAGTGAGAGGTCTAGATCAGCTTTAATCGACTGATAGAGTTCGCCGACACATCCGTTCAGCGCCCCGAGGAACCACACCAAAAGCATGAGCAATCCCACTCGGCCATATCGGATATACATAAGCCATGCTCTCTCTTTGTGAATAATTAAGCGGACGCTCCTAAGGTGTGGGAGGGAAGCTTGGCATGGGGAAATTTCCCATTGTATAGGTCATAATACATCCGGTATCAGTGGTGCATCTTCTGATAAGTTCTCTCGATAGCACTTGGTCGGTCAGCTCCATTCCAATTCCCACCGATAGGGCAGTAAGTCCTGCGTGCGGCGCGAGCGCGAAAGCAGTCTCTGCCAGCGACGGATACAGCGTGGCGATCTTCTCCGCGAATCCTTTCGTGATGCCGACGAGGCTCCGAAAAATAGAGTCTGTTGACTGAATTTGGCTCATTGACGTGATAGTGGGCGCATATTCTATGTATGAGCCTAACGCCCCGAACGCTGCCCCAGTAACCGCACCGACGGCCGCTCCTCGTAGCGTTCCTGTTAAGATAGCTTCCCAATTGCCTTTGCCCCCGGCATATCCTGTGGTAGCTCCAGAACCACTTCCAATCACTGCGCCCATGATGGCCTTCTCCAGCATATAGGCAGTGACCTTAGCATAGATGGGAGCAGTAGCATGCAAGGAGATGTTAATACTACCCGCCGCAGCTCCTGTGACAGCGCCTACAGCGGAACCAAATAACACACCTTGACTGATGTCTCCTCCCGCCTGCGCAGCACTATACCCTCCAAATCCAGCCCCAGTCCACGCTCCAATAGCGGCTCCAGTCGCATAGCCCCCACAACCACCACAGGCAAAGGACGCTACGGTCGTTGCCGCGATGATTTCTCCCGCCAAGGCATACCGGCCGGTCTTAGATTGCGTCAGCACAGCAGTCCCTAGCCCGGAGACTACGGCTCCCAGCAGCGGGTTGGTCCACGCCAGCGTCCCACCGAAGCTCTGGCCAAGCACCCCCACCACCGCCGTACCGACATCCCCCAAGGCGCGTTGGAAGAACTTCGTGAACTTGATCTTAAAATGCCCGGTGGGATCGGTGTACAGAAAGGGATTGCTCCCGGCGTAGGTGTAACGATTGAGTTCTTGCGGATCGCGCGGATTCGGCACGAGGGTGTCCGCACTGAGGAACCGGGCGAGCAACGGATCATAGTACCGAGCCCCGTAGTAATAGAGGTCCGTGCTGGCATCGAGTTCTTTGCCCGTGTATTTATACGGCACGTTTACGGTTGGGGTGACCGGTGAGCTGTTCGTGCGGGTCGCGCCGTACGGAAAATAGGTGAGGCTCTGGACCTTGGCGCCGGTCTCGTCCGTGATGACGGACGATGAGCCTAGATGGTCAGGGTGGTAATAGTGGACGCCACCGCCAGGCACAAGGGTCGCCACACGCTCCGATCCCGCGAAGATCATCCGCGAGCAGCTGGTGTTTTCGCATTCATAGAGCTGGCTGATATAGCGCGTCGTCGTGCTCCCCACGATCTTTTTTACCCGCCCATTGTCACCGTCGTAGACAAACGTCGTCGTCTGACCGCCAATCGTGATCGTGAGCGGTTTGTTTTCCAGGTTGTAGGTGAACGATCGGCCCGCCCCGGCGGTCATATTGCCGTTAGCGTCATAGCTGTAACTGTTGCTCCCCGCCGTGGTTACCGCATGCGGGCGCACGCTGCTTGACCCGCTGGTGGGATAGGTGTAACTCCCCACCTGCGAATTGGCCGTCAAATTCCCGATTTCGTTGTAACTGTAAGTAATCGACGCCGTCGCCCCACCGGTGCCATACGGACCTTCAGCCTCGGTCAGCCGGTCCAGACTGTCGTAGGTCATGGCCTGATCCCCCGCCCCGCCTGCGACCGTATGGTCCACAATGGTCGTGAGGTTGCCATCCGCCGTATAGGCATACTGCAGATCTTGATAGATCGTGCCGCTGTTGCTGTTGGTCACGAGCGTCGCCGCTTGCAGTGTGACATTCCCCCATAGCGCCTCATGCATCGTCTCGACCGTCCACTTGATGGTCAACGTTTGATTCGCTGAGGCCGCCCGATAGGTCAAGGTATACACGCGCGCGATGCCATCGGAACTCCCGCCCGGATCAGTGACGGAGGTATCCACATAGGCGCTGGCACTGCTGTCACTTAACGTGGCTTCCAGTTTGCCTTGCGCGCCCCAGACGCCGACATAGACCTTGACGGTCCGTGATGCCGTATCGGCCGGGACCGTGATCTGGAATCCCTTGTTCAGCCCATTGATGTACAGACCTGTCGGCGAATTCGTGGCACTGGCCGTCGGCGTGCCATCGGTCCAGCTGTACCCATTGGGATTGGTGTCATAGCGAGCCGCCGTGGCCCCGCCGAGCGCGGTGTAGTTGCTGATCTGCGCAGTGATGCCGCTCTTGTGATTGAAGCTGCTGGCGTTGGTGAGACCCCAATGCGCCCAATCCGTCGTGCCTTCAGTCGAGAGCGTCACCGTGGCGCTGGGCGTCGCGAGACTCCCGGCGAGGGCGCCGCTGACGGACCCCGTGACCAGAGTCGCTCCCTGCAGGGACACATTGCCCCACTGGGGATCATTCATGCCCGTGACCGTCCAGGTGAGCGTGAGCGTCTGATTCGGAGACGCCGCCTGATAGGTCAATGTATAGACGCGGTTGGTCCCATCCCCACTGCCGGAATCGTTGAAGGACGTGTCCGTGTATCCTGCCGCGCTCTGATCGCTCAGAGTCGCGTCGAATTTTGCCTGCGCACCCCATCCGCCCAGGTAGAGCTTCAGCGTGCGCGGGGTCGTGTCGGCGGGGACCGTGAGCTGGAAGCCCTTGTTCAGCCCGACGATGTAGACGCCCGTCGGGCTATTCGTCGCGCTGGCCGTGGGTGTCCCGCCGGTCCACGTATAGGTGGTGGGATTATCGTCAAAGCGTTGGGCCGTCCCGCCGCCCACCGCCGAGAACGTGCTGATCTGCGCCGTGACCCCGCTCTTGTGGTTAAAGCTGGACGCAGTGGTCAGGCCCCAGTGGGCCCAGTCGGTCGTCCCTTCAGTAGACAGGTTGACGGACGTGCCTGGAGCTGCCGCGCTCGCCGTGAGCACGCCAGCCGGACCGTTGGTCTTCAGGGTGCAGAGGCGGAAATTCTGTTGGGAACAGACCGTGTTGGTGGTCTGAGCGTAAGTCTTGGTCGTCGTCACCCCATTGCCGTAGCGGGTCAACCCCGCTTGACCGAGGGCATTGTACTGACTGTATTGGATATACGTGGTCGTGCCATCGAAGACCTTGTCCAAGAGAGGCCCATTGTAGGCGTAACTGATCACCGTCGTCGGTGTGCCGGGATAGGTGACCGTCAAGAGGCGGCCCAGACCGTCATAGGTACTCTGCGTGGTATAGGTCGTCCCATCCAGGGTCTTGTCGGTCTGCGTGATCCGTCCGAGGGCATCGTAGCGAAAGACGACGGTGCCTGAGGCATCGACGACTTGCTGGAGACGGCCATTGCGATTGTAGGTGCCGCCGTCGTAGGTGTAGACGACATCCCCGGCGCCGGGGGATTTTTGCGTGGTGAAATCTTTCTGCGTCCGCCGGTTCAGGGCGTCATGGCGAAACCAGAGCAACTGGCTCTTCGCATCCGTCTGCTTCGTCAGATTGCCGACGGCGTCGTAGACATAACTCCAGTCTCCCATGTCTGGATCATGCATGGCCGTCTTGCGGCTCAGCGTGTCATAGGTCATGGTCGTGACGTTGCCCTTGGCATCCGTGACGGAGAGCAAACTCCCGAGCGTGTCGTACAGGTAGGTCGTCGTGGCATAGGGCGTGCCGACCGTGGTGTCACAGGTGGTCGTGGTGCCTTGATACTCATCGACGCGGACCGTCCTGCCGTAGGCATCCTTCGTGTCCCGCTTCCGGTGATTGGCCGTATCGATGGAGACGGTCACCCAGGCGCTGGTACAGGCCAAACTCCTGGTGCCGTCGGGCAGATCCAGGCGTGTCAGCCGCCCCAACGCATCGTAATGCAGCGTGGACCATCGCCCCGTGACGGATTCGACCGTCTTGAAATAGGGCAAGCTCCGTTTACGCACGGCCCCTCGATTGTCATACTCCAGTTCGGTCACGATCGTCGCGCTATCCGGCCCGCTGGACTCGGTCTTGATCGATCGGCCAAGACCATCAAAGTAGTTCACGCTGGTCAAAGCCGTCGTCACGCCGGCGCCGGAACTGCTGGTCACCACATGCTGGGTGCCGACCGAAAAGCCGGTCCCATAGTTGTAGGTGGTGGTCGTCACGAAACCATCTGGCGCCGTGGTCTTCGTCAGGCGGCTCAGCGGATCATACTCATAGACCACCGTCTGGCTGTTGGCGTCCGTGACGTTCTTGACCTGTCCGAAGACCCCGTTCGTGAGGCCTTGGCCGCCCACGCCATAATACTGGGTGGTCGTGACCTGACTCAGCGCATTGGTGGCCGTGGTGGGAAAGGTATTGGTCGCGTCATAGGCCAGCGTGCTGGTGTTGCCGTTCGCATCGCGCGTGCAGCTGAGATTGCCATAGGCATCATAGGCCATCCGAGTTTCCGGATTCGTCCCGCCGTTGAGCCACCGGACGGTCCGCGTGAGATGCCCCTTGGTGGGCGTCTGATTGGTTGAGGCGGTCGTGCAGCTCGTCGTGCCGTCGTAATAGAACGTGGATTGGGCCACCTGTGGACTGAGCCCAATCCCTTGATAGACCGTTTCACTGGTCGGAAAGCCAAGCAGCCAATCGGTCGTATTGTTCCCAAATGTCCGCACCACGGTCCGGTCATCACTGGTCGTGCTTAAATCGCCGGACTGATCTTCGCGCAGGAGATTGCCATAGGCGTCATAGGTGGCATAGACCGTCCGGGTTTGTTTGGCGCCGTTATCGAGGGAGGCGTCGATCTGGGCCACCGGCGTGAAGTAGGGGGCGGCGCTGTCACTATCGGCGACATAGGCCGTCGTTGTATTTGAAAAGATATACCCGGCTGCATCGGTGACTTTGACCCGATAGGGCAAGCCTTTTGTATAGCCGACGGCCACGTTCGGGTTGTTGGTGTCCACCGCCACATCGTTGCCTTGATGGAACCAGGTTTCGGTGATGGCTTGTTCGCCGCTCGGGCCGGTCGGACCGGTTACCTTGACGTAATTGAACCCTCGCAGGTCCCGTTCAGCAATGTGATAGAACCCGCCGCTATAGGTATAGGCGGTGACGGAGGAAGTACCGGTACAGGCTGATCCAGACCAATTGTCGCAGGTCGTGAGCGAACTCACCGTCGCCAGCGGGATGGGGAGCTGCGTGTTGGTGTACTGGGTCGAATAGGTATAGGCAATGGTCGTCGCGCCGCCGAGTCCATTGGTGACGGAGGTCAGCAAAAACTTGCCCGGCCCACTCGGCGCCACCCGCAGATTATTGTTATCCGATTGGATATAGGTAAAGTCCGCCTTGCCGTCGCCCGTGACATCGATGTAGGAAAAGCTGGGCTGGCAGGTCGGAGGGCCGACGCAGGAGATGCCTGCTCCACGGGTACCCCAGAGGGCATCGGGATTGTAATCAGCCCCGTTGGAGACGACCGCGCGGAGTTCCGTGGAATTGTCGCGGTTGTACACAAAGTCCGATTTGCCATCACCGTTCGTATCAAAATAGCCAAAGGCCGGTTGACAGTTGCTGGACCCCGCACAGGCCACGCCATAGTCTTTATCTCCCCAGTCCATATCGGTGTCGAATCCGCTGCCGGTCGAGAGCAGGACGCGGAACTGATTGGCATCCACCCGGTGATAGATGAAATCCGCCTTGCCATCGCCATTGCCGTCGAAGAACCCGAAGGCCGGCACGCAATTCGACGCACCGGCACAGCCAATCCCATAGGACCTGGCTCCCCAGGCCGTGTCCGTGGCAAAGGCCGTCCCGGTGGACAGCATGGCTCGGAACTCCGTCGTTCCCGTCCGCTCATAGACAATGTCTGTTCGACCGTCTCCATTGAGATCGACAAAACTAAAACTCGGCTGACAATTGGTGGACCCGATGCAGGCAATGCCGTAGGCCTTCGTCCCCCAGGCCGTATCCGTGCCAAAACTGGTCCCGGTCGAGAGCAGCACACGCCATTCATCGGCATCCGATCGGTGGTAGACGAAATCCACCTTGCCGTCGCCGTTCACATCCGTCCAGGCGAACCCCGGTCGGCAATTCGAACTTCCCAGACAGGCCACGCCGTAGCTCTTCGAACCCCATGCTGTATCGGTCCCGAAGCCGGTCCCGGTGGAGAGCAGCACGCGGAATTCATCGACATCCGTCCGCTGATAGATGAAATCGGCCTTGCCGTCTCCGTTCACGTCCGCGAAGGTAAAATTCGGAAGGCAATTTGACGCGCCCGTACAGGCCACGCCATAGGCTCGCGAGCCCCAGGCCGTATCGGTCCCGAAGCTGGTACCGGACGAGAGGAGGACGCGAAACTCCGTCACATCGGTCCGTTCATAGACCACATCGGCTCGGCCATCGCCGTTTACATCGGCAAAACTCACCGCCGGGCGACAATTGGGCGTGCCAATACAATTGATGCCATAACTTCTGGTGCCCCAGACACTGTCCTCCCCTAACGCGATGGTCTCAGCTTCATAGCCTAAGCTGACCGGCGGCAAGGCGGTCCCACTGGTGATCGCGTAGGAGCCGTTGAAGACGGCGTCACTGCCAAACTGTTGAATCGAGGCCAAGAGCGAGCGTCCGGTGGTCTGGCTACTGGCGTAGGTCACTTGATAGGCGCGGACGCGGGAACTATTGGCCTGCACATCGATCGATTTGAGCCGCTTCGCGGTCACGACCTTGAAGTTCGGCACATACAGCGCTTGCGTATCGGGTCGGTCTTCGAGATGAAAGGTGACGAGATTCGTGGGCGTCGTGCTGCCGTTGCCGGCATAGGCAATCTCATCGAGGTACATCTGGCTTTGGTCTTTCGTGTAGGTGACGGTCAGATAATTGCCGTCCCGATCTTCCACGCGATCCAGGCCCCATTTAAAGATACGGGCCGCATCCGCCGAGTCCACCACCCGTGAAGCAGCGGTTTGGCCGAATGAATAGGTCGTGCCGGACTTGTCTGTCGCCACAAAATAGGTCTGTCCATCCCCGGCGGTGAGGCGCTGCACGCGCACAAAGGGCCCTTCGATTTTCAGCCGATACTCCGTGCTGGGGGCCGGTGACGGCGCGGGCACCAGATCCCCGGCGATGCCGTTCACGCCCAGGGTATAGTCATGCGCGGCATAGTCCACGCCGAAGCGGGTTTGCCGTTCGACGGCGCCCAGGCCCAGCTTCCAGCCCATCCCGACCCAATCGTTACCGCCACTGCTCTCATAAGTCAGGGCGAGTGTCGGCTGCATGCCATTGCGGCCCGGCGGCACGAGGAGCGGGACACTCGTCGTCAACACGCCGGTGAAGAGATCGGGTTGGACCGAGGCGCTGATCCCCTGGATCGGCTCAGCCGTATCCGTTTCCTTCGCACTGGCCGGCTGAACGACGCCGGTGAGACTGCCGAACAGAATCACCAAGCACCACGCACGCACTGTATGAAGCCACATAATGAGCGCTCCTCTTCGAGGTGGAGACAAGTCTAGATTCATGAATGTGTTCTCAACTGTCTGCGTTCTCGCACTACGTAGATTCGCTTGAATACCATCCAACGTGGAACCGACACAGGAAAATCTGAAAATGTTTCATCCGGCGTTCCTGTCAACCGTGTCAGATAACCTGCCACATGGGGCCGGTACACCGAGCCTGTCAAATTTCGACTGCGCACAGGTCGTTTTTTGCGCCCGCCTAAGTTCCCAAACACGCTCGCGATGAGAACTCGCGTAATTTCATGCTGTTACAGGCATGCCCTGGTTCGCATTTGATTTGCAGAGCTGGGATGGCTTCTGTCTGGCTGAGGCAGGAATGGCCGTGACTGCCTGCACGACATAGGGCCATTCGTCTCTAGCGCATGTTTTTTGGCCCTGGTCGCGTGTTTTTTCCGAAATCACGGTCACGAAGTCTTCGTTTACGTAGTGGCCACACTCACGCCTTGTACATAGTGCCTACGTCTGGATGTGTTGCTCTGAAATGCAGGCGTGCTGGTTTCGCCACATCTGGAGCGGCCTGCGTGAGTGTCATTGACGAAGAGAAGAGCGTGGTGATGCGGCGATGCCATTCCGATACCTCCTGACGGCATTCTGTCTTCAGATTTTTCCCGCCGTGAACTCCTGTCCCTCAGTGTCCCCTCCTGTCCCCTAGTGTCCACGAACGGGCCTCTTTCACCACAAGACGCCGATGCGTATGGTTCGCCCATACATCGATCGACGAAACGTAAAGGAGACGTGATGGAACAAACCTGGTTGACCGTCGATGAGTTGGCCGCCGTGCTGAAAGTCAGTCCGAAGTCGATCCGCCGGGCCTACCGCAAGGGTGAGATTCCCGTCGATCGATTCTGCCGGTTTGTGCGGTTCGACCTGGAGCGAGTGAAAGAAGCCCTGCAGGCGAAGGGACATGGTTCGTCCCTGTTTCTGCCTCAGAAGAAAGTGGGACAGCGCAGCGCGACGGGCGGCGGCAGCCGGCGGCGCGCGCAGCGGACCAGCCCCCGACTGGGTAAGACGGGGGCGTCTATCGCTCAAACGTCAAGGAGGAAGAAATGACGGTCTCCGGAGGGTTCACTCAAACGATTGATTGGCTCGCCTTCACACTCCCAAAGGCTGATGTGAAGGACGTGATTACGATGATTGGTGGCGATTGGTTCCAGAGTGAGACTGGATTTCGCGGCTATCCCATCGCCCAGCTCATGACCGAGGGCAAGAACGGGGTCGGCAAACTGGGGACAGGTGCCCCTCGCAATCCGAAAGAAGTGCATGTGGACCTCTCCGCCGGGATTGTCTCCCAGTGGGACGAGAGCAAGTTGAAGACCGTGTTGGCGTGGATCTTTGCACAAAAAGGCCATGTGACTCGCATCGATGTGGCCTTGGACGACCGGGAGGCGTCTGTCGCGGTGGAGACCGTCCGCCTCGCCGTGGAGGCCGGACAGGTGGTGAGCCGTTCGAAACAATTCAAAGTCATCCAAGCCTCGAATCATCGCCAGGGAGTCCGGACGGGCGAGACGCTCTACTTTGGCAGTC
>WBZT01000026.1_pt1 | contig 126892 bp, 81 predicted proteins | sample 5204241 | NCBI WGS metagenome assembly WBZT01 (sample SAMN12344358, study PRJNA552823) | activated sludge metagenome | biome: Activated sludge suspended growth; feature: Nitrification reactor; material: Wastewater; isolation source: activated sludge from nitrification reactor of wastewater...
CGGCACCTCGCCGGGCCGGCCGACCTCGCGGCGCGCACGCGGCATACCGACGTGGTGACGGCGCGACGACGCGGCAAGTACCTCTGGCTCGTCCTGGACCAGCCCGGCGACGCCCGGCAGGCCCTCCTGCTCCATCTCGGGATGAGCGGGCAGTTGCTCGTCCGGCCGCCGGACGCACCCGACGAGCGGCACCTGCACGCGCGGTTCGCCTTCGCCGACGAGGGACCCGAATTGCGCTTCGTCGACCAGCGGACCTTCGGCGGGCTCGCCCTCGCCGAGGTCGACCCGCAGGGCCTGCCCGAACCCATCCGGCACATCGCCCCCGACCCCTTCGACCCGGCTTACGACCCTGAGCAGGTCGTCACGCGGCTGCGGACGAGGCGCACGCAGGTGAAACGGGCCCTGCTCGACCAGACCCTTGTGTCGGGCATCGGCAACATCTATGCCGACGAGGCGCTCTGGCGGGCCGGCATTCACGGCGCGCGACCGACCGACCGGCTCACGCGCCCGGCGGCCCGGCGGCTGCTCGGGCATGCCCGCGCGGTGATGGCCGAGGCGCTCGAGCAGGGCGGGACGAGCTTCGACGCGCTCTACGTCAACGTGAACGGGGCGTCGGGCTACTTCGACCGGTCGCTCGCGGCATACGGGCAGGAGGGAAGGCCCTGTCCCCGGTGCGGCGCCCCGATCCGGCGCGAGTCGTTCATGAACCGGTCCTCGTTCAGCTGCCCGCGCTGCCAGCCCCGGCCGCGCGCGGGCTGACTAGAGTGCTCGGATGACCACCTCGCCCACCCCCGTGACCCTTCCGGCGCCCGAGGCGACGCAGGCCTGGCTCGACGACCTCGCGACGGCCCGGCTGGACCTGGCGCGGGAACTCGTCGCCGCCCTCAAGGCCGACCCGCCCGGCGACACCCTCGCCGCCCTGCGCCGCTGGAACGACCTCGAGATCGCGATGAGCGACGTCGCCGCGGTCGCGTCCCTGTTCAGCGAGGTCCACCCGCTCGAGCCGGTCCGCACCCGCGCCGAGGTGGCCATCCAGGACGTCCAGAAGCTGCAGACCGAGATCGGCCTGGACCGCGACCTGTTCCAGGTCTACGCCGACCTGGACCCGGCCGGGCTCGACGAGTCGGCGGCGCGGCTGCTCGAGCGGATCCGTCGCGACTTCCGCCGTGCCGGCGTGGACCGCGACGAAACGACCCGGACCCGGATCCGGGAGATCAACGACCGGATGGTCCTCGTCGGGCAGGAGTTCAACAAGAACATCCGCGACGACGTGCGGACGATCCGGGTCGAGCCGGCGGCGCTCGCCGGGCTGCCGCAGGACTGGCTCGCCGCCCACCCGGTCGGCGCGGACGGGCTCGTCACCGTGACCACCGACTATCCCGACGTCGTCCCGGTCTCCACCTATGGCACGGTCCGCGAGACCCGCCGCGCCTTGCGCGAGCAGTTCCTCAACCGGGCGTGGCCGGCCAACGACGCACTCCTGCACGAGCTGTTCGACCTGCGCCAGGAGCTCGCCGGCCTGCTCGGCTATGCCGACTGGGCCGAGTTCGACGCCGAGGTGAAGATGATCGGCTCGGGCGCGGCGATTCCCGTGTTCGTCGACAAGATCGCCGCCGTCTCGCTCGAGTCGGGGCTGCGCGACCGTGCCGTGCTCCTCGAGCGCGTGCGCGCCGACCGGCCCGACGCCGTCGAGGTCGACGGGGTCGACGCCGCGCACTACGAGGAGATCGTCCGCCGCGAACACTACGACGTCGACGCACAGCAGGTGCGGGCCTTCTGCGACTTCACCAAGGTCCGCCAGGGGCTGCTCGACGTCACCGGCCGACTCTTCGGTCTCAGCTACCGCCCCGTGACCGACGCCGCCGTGTGGCATCCCGACGTCGCGGCATACGACGTCGTGCGCGCGGGGGAGGAGGGCACCGAGGGTGCCGGCAAGCGGCTCGGGCGCATCTACCTCGACCTGCACCCCCGCGAGGGCAAATACAAGCACGCCGCCCAGTTCGACCTGCGTTCGGGCGTCGCGGGTCGGGCGCTTCCCGAGGGCGTCCTCGTGTGCAACTTCTCCCGGGGGCTCATGGAGTTCGACCACGTGACGACGCTCTTCCATGAGTTCGGTCACCTGCTGCACCACGTGCTCGGCGGGGCCCAGGAGTGGGTGCGCTTCTCCGGGGTCGCCACCGAGTGGGACTTCGTCGAGGCGCCCAGCCAGATGCTCGAGGAATGGGCGTGGGATGCCGACATCCTGCAGACCTTCGCCACCGACGAGGGCGGCACCCCGATCCCACGGGAGCTCGTCGAGAAGATGCGCCGCGCCGACGACTTCGGCAAGGGCTACAAGGCGCGCACCCAGATGTTCTACGCCGCGCTCTCCTATGCGCTCCACGTCGAGCGCCCGGCCGACATCACCGCGCGAGCCGTGCAGCTGCAGGAGCAGTATTCGCTCTTCCCCTACCAGGAGGGCACCCACTTCACGGCCTCCTTCGGCCACCTCGAGGGCTATTCGAGCGCCTACTACACCTACATGTGGTCGCTCGTCATCGCCAAGGACCTCTTCTCCGCCTTCGACCGGCGCGACCTGTTCGAGCCCACCGTCGCCGCGCGCTACCGCGACCGGGTGCTCGCCCGGGGCGGCAGCCGGGACGCGGCCGTCCTCGTCTCCGACTTCCTCGGTCGCCCTTACACCTTCGATGCGTATGCCGCGTGGTTGGCCGAGTGACCCCTGCGTCGCAGACCGACACCGAGACGGGAACCGAGCGGGTCGTCGTCTTCGTCACCGGTCACGTCCAGGGTGTCGGCTTCCGGTGGTGGACGAGCGCCAGGGGTCGTGAGCTCGGGCTCGTCGGCTATGCCCGCAATCTCGAGGACGGGCGGGTCGAGGTGCTCGCCCAGGGGCCGACGGCCGCCGTCGACGCCCTCGTCACGCTCCTGCGCGAGCAGCCCTCCACTGCCCGGCGACCCGGGCGGGTCCGCGGCTGCGTCGTCCAGTTCGGCCAGCCGGTCGCAGGGCTCACCGGCTTCCGGGGGCGCTGAGCGCGCCGGCGTCGGCCGGCCGGCTGTCGCGGGTGGCCGCGGGGTGGGCCGAGGGTGGGCCGCTGGGTGGTCGGCGGCGGGCGTGCGGTGGGCACACGGCATACGCTGCGGTTCGTGAGCGAGATCCCCGCCGAGCTCGTCGCGCTGCGCGCGAGCATCGACAACCTCGACGCCGCCCTCGTGCACCTGCTCGCCGAGCGGTTCAGGTGCACGCAGACCGTGGGTCACCTCAAGGCGCGCCTGGGCCTGCCTCCGTCCGACCCCGACCGCGAGGTGGCCCAGATGGCCCGGTTGCGGGAACTCGCCGAGGAGTCGGGCCTGGACCCCGCCTTCGCGGAGAAGTTCCTCGCCTTCGTCATCGCCGAGGTCATCCGCAACCACGGGACGATTGCGCAGCAGTCCGTCCGGACCGCGGACTGAGGCGAGCCCGCCAGGGCCGTCCACATGCCGCTCCAGGAGCATCAGCCGCCCGACCGGTGGCATCTGCGGGTCCGGCTGCACTTGCCGGTCCGCGACGCCGAGGGCCCGGACCGCTTCCAGGCCTTCCTCGTGAGCGCGATCGCGGCGATCACCCTCACCCGGGCGTTCCTCGGGCTCACCGGCTATCCGCAGCTCGGCGGGGGCGGGTTGCACCTCGCCCACCTGCTGTGGGGCGGGCTGGGGATGGTCGTGGCCCTCCTCGTGGGGATGCTCTTCCTCAGCCGCACGGCGCGCACGGGCGCGGCCGTCGTCGGCGGGGTGGGCTTCGGGCTGTTCATCGACGAGGTCGGCAAGTTCGTCACCGGCGACAACAACTACTTCTTCCAACCGGTCGCCGCGATCATCTATGCGACCTTCGTCGCCCTCTATCTCGTCGTCCGCGCCGTCGTCGAGCGCCGTCCGCTCACCGACCGGGAGCGGCTGGTCAACGCCGTCGAGCTGCTCAAGGAGTTCGCCGCCCGGGACCTCGACGAGGGGGAGCGCGCACGGGCCCTGGCCCTGCTCGCCGCCGCGGATCCCGCCGATCCGCTCGTCGGCCCCCTCACCGAGGCGCTGCACGCCGTGCCCTCCCAACCCCCGTCGCGCTCGTGGGTCGCGCGAGGCTATGCCGCGACCCGCCGCTCGATCATCAGCCTGCCCCGGCTCGAGCTGGTCAAACGCTGGTCGATCCTCGCATTCGTCGCCTTCTGTGCGGTGGCCCTCGCCGACGCGGTGCGGGCGCTGCAGGCCGAGCCGACCGTCGGCAACCGGATCTACGTCGGCGCCGCCGCCCTCTCCGCGCTCCTCTCGCTCGTCGCGGCGGGGGTCTGGGTCCGGCGCGACCGCGACCGCGGGCTGCGGCTCGTCGAGCTCGCGCTGCTCCTGCAGGTGCTCGTCGTCCAGTTCTTCCGGCTGCTGGCCGCTCAGTTCGAGGGCTACCTCACGGCGATCGTCGGGCTCGCGCTCGTGGGGCTGTGCCGCGCGATGCGTTTCGAGCACCGGACCCGACATGCCTCCGATGCCGACCCGGTCGTCCCGCCGGGTGAGCCGGGTGAGCCGGGGTAGGACACCGCCACCCGCCTCGCCTCAACAGCCTCATATACCCCATCAGTCACTCACGTCACTCACGTCACCAAACGTCACTCGAATCACCGGTATGCCGTGCTGTCCGGTCGGGCGCGGCGACCCGGGTAGCCTGTTCGGGATCCGTCGACGGCGCGCCGGAGTTGCGTGCGCCGACGCCGTGCCACCGCTGTCCCACCGCTGTCCCACCGCCGTTCGACCGCCGTCCCGCCACACCAGGGGAGTCCGACCACCGTGTACCTGCGCAGCGTGACCCTCAAGGGGTTCAAGTCGTTCGCCTCGGCGACGACCATGCGCCTGGAACGGGGGATCACCTGCATCGTCGGTCCCAACGGATCGGGCAAGTCCAATGTCGTCGACGCCCTCGCCTGGGTGATGGGCGAGCAGGGGGCCAAGAGCCTGCGCGGCGGCAAGATGGAGGACGTGATCTTCGCCGGCACGGCCGGCCGTCCGCCGTTGGGCCGGGCCGAGGTCGCGCTCACGATCGACAACTCCGACGGGGCCCTGCCGATCGACTACACCGAGGTGACGATCAGCCGGACGATGTTCCGCAACGGCGGCTCCGACTATGCGATCAACGGCACCCCGTGTCGTCTGCTCGACGTGCAGGAACTGCTCTCGGACAGCGGAATCGGCCGCGAGATGCACGTGATCGTCGGCCAGGGCCAGCTCGACGCGGTGCTGCGCGCGACGCCCGAGGAGCGCCGTGGCTTCATCGAGGAGGCCGCCGGGGTCCTCAAGCACCGCAAGCGCAAGGAGCGCGCGCTGCGCAAGCTCGAGGCGATGGAGGCCAACCTCACCCGGGTCCAGGACCTCACCGGTGAGATCCGCCGCCAGCTGGGTCCGCTCGGGCGTCAGGCCGAGACCGCGCGCCGGGCGGGGGTCATCCAGGCCGAGGTGCGCGACGCCCGGCTGCGGCTCATCGCCGACGACCTCGTCCAGCTCACGGCGACCCTCGAGCAGGAGGTTGCCGACGAGAGCGCCCTCATGACCCGTCGGGCCGAGGTGGAGGCCGATCTGTCCCGGCTCGGCGCCCGCTTGACGGCCCTGGAGACCGAGGCCGACGAGGCCCGCCCCCAACTCGCCGCGACGCAGGAGAGCTGGTTCTCGCTCACCCGACTCGTCGAGCGGCTCGGGGCGACCGCGACCCTCGCCGGCGAGCGGGTCCGGCTGCTCGCCGAGGACGACGAGCCCGAGGCGGCCCGCCCCGGCGTGCCGACCCGCGACCCCGAGGCGATGCGGGCCCAGGCCGCCCAGCTGCGCGAGGAGCACGGCACCCTGCTCGAGGAGATCGTCGCCGCGTCGACCGCGCTCGGCGAGGCGGTCGCCGCGCGCGCCGACGCCGAGGCGAGGTATGCCGCCGAGCAGGCCCGGCTCGCCCAACAGATCCGCGCGGCGGCCGACCGGCGGGAAGGCCTCGCACGGCTGGCCGGCCAGGTGGCGGCCCGGGCCTCGCGGGTGGAGGCGGGGGAGGCCGAGCTCGGCCGGCTCGACGACATCGCAGCCCAGTCGCTCGTCCGCGCCGCCGAGGCCGAGCGCGAGTTCGCCCGACTGGAGGCGAGCATCGCGGTGGACGAAGAGGGTGAGGAGGGCCTCGACGCCGCGCACGAGGAAGCCGCCTCCCGGCTTGCGACGCTCGAGGCCGAGGCCGACGGACTGCGCGAGCAGGAGCGGTCGGCCGACCGCGACCGGCAGTCGGCCCAGGCCCGCGCGGAGGCGCTCGAACTCTCCCTCACCCGCAAGGACGGCGCGGCCGCCCTCCTGGCGACGGCTGCGAACGGGACCCGGCCGGGCGTCGGCGACGGGGGCGACGGGGGCGACGGGGGCGACCCGAGCGTGCTCGGCTCGGTGTCCGGTCTCCTGCACGTCCAGCCCGGCGACGAGGCGGCCCTCGCAGCGGTGCTCGGCTGGGCCGCGGACGCGGTCGCCGTGTCCACGCTCGCCGACGCCGCCCGCCATGTCGCCGCCCTGCGGGAGAGCGACGGCGGGCGCGCCGGCATCCTCGTCGGCGCGACGGCCCGGCCCACCGAACCTGCCGGATGGCCCACGCTCGACGAGGGGGCGCGCTGGGCCCGCGAGGTGGTGAGCGCTCCCGCCGACCTACGACCCGCGCTCGAGCAGTTGCTCGACCGAGTGGCGCTCGTCGCCGATCCCGAGGCGGCCCAACGCCTCGCGGCCCGCGGGATCACGGCGGTCACCCCGCTGGGCGACGTCTTCGCACCCGGCTTCGTCCGTGGCGGCGGCGGCGGTGCGCCGAGCCTGCTGGAGATCCAGGCGGCACTCGATGAGGCCCGCGAACGGGCGGCGGCGGCGACCCGGCTGGTCCAACAGGCCCGGTTCGGGCTCGCCGGCCTCGCCGACCGGATCCGTGCGGCGAGCGAGTCGGTGGAGGCCAGCCTCGACCGGCTGCACGACTCCGACGCCCGGATGACCGCCGTCGGCGAACAGCTCGGTGGCCTGGGGTCGGTCGTGCGCGCAGCCCGTGCCGAGGCAGAGCGCACCCAGCGCGCGATGGCCGCCGCCCGCGCGGCGCTCGAGATCGACCGGGCCGAGCACGCCGCGCTGGCCACCCGGCTGGCAGCAGCCACGGTGCCCGAGGCCGGCGACGAGGACGAACCCGACAGCGGCCTGCGCGACGAACTCGAGGCAGCGGCCGCGACGGCGCGCGGCCACGAGACCGAGGCACGGCTCACCCTGCGCACCAGAGAGGAACGGGCCCGGGCGGTGCACGACCGTGCCGAGTCGCTCGAGGCGGCGGCGAGCGCCGAGCTGGCCGCCCGCGAGCGCCAGGCGGCCCGCCGCCAACGGCGCGCGCGAGAGGCCCGGGTCGCCGCAGCGGTGCGCGAGGGCGCGGCATACGCCGCGGCGCGGCTGCAGCTGAGCGCGATGCGGGCCGACGAGGCACGTCGGGCCGGCGAGGCGGCCCGCGACGCGCGTGACGCCGAGTTGGGGATCGTGCGACGAGAGACCTCGGGACTGCAGGAGCACCTGCGCGAACTCACCGACTCGGTCCACCGCGACGAGGTCGCCCGCGCCCAGCAGCGACTGCGCATCGACGCGCTCCAGGCCCGCGCGTTGGAGGAATACGGCGTCGAATCCGCCACTCTCGTCGAGGAATTCGGCCCGCATCAGCCCGTTCCCGTGCTTCCCGACCCGGATCGCGGCGACGGCGACGCCGACACGGACCAGCAGTTCCAACCGCAGTCGCAGCCCTTCGTCCGCGAGGCGCAGGAGAAGCGGCTGCGGTCGGCCGAACGCAAGCTCGCCGCCCTCGGCCGGGTCAACCCCCTCGCCCTCGAGGAGTTCGCCGCGCTCGAGGAGCGCCATACCTTCCTCACCACGCAGCTCGAGGACCTCAAGCGGTCCAAGCGCGACCTGCTCGACATCGTCAAGGAGGTCGACGAACGGGTCGAGCAGGCCTTCGCCGAGGCCTTCCGCGACACGGCCGAGCAGTTCGAGGGGGTTTTCTCGCGGCTGTTCCCCGGCGGAGAGGGGCGGCTCACCCTCACCGACCCCGAGCACATGCTCACCACCGGCCTCGAGGTCGAGGCGCGGCCGCCCGGCAAGAAGATCAAGCGGCTCTCGCTGCTGTCCGGCGGCGAACGCTCGCTCGTCGCGGTCGCGCTGCTCGTCGCGATCTTCAAGGCCCGGCCCAGCCCGTTTTACATCATGGACGAGGTGGAGGCCGCGCTCGACGACGCCAACCTCGGGCGGCTGCTCACCCTCTTCGAGGAGTTGCGCGACTCGAGCCAGCTCATCGTCATCACGCATCAGAAGAAGACGATGGAGATCGCCGACGCCCTCTACGGCGTCACCATGCGCGGCGATGGGGTGACGGCCGTCGTCTCTCAGCGGATGCGCGACCTCGCCACCGCCTGAACTCCGCTACCCCGGCCGTCCGCATTCTGGGACAGACCCCGGACGAATCGGGGGTGTGCCCGCATGTATGCCGTGATCCAGGTCACGTCGCGCGCGCGTCATGGTGGTCTCGGGCTCGCGGATTTGCGACCCTGGTGGGCATGGTCGCGCTCGTCTTCGGCATGATCCTCGTCCTGTGCCTCGGCCTGGCGGTCGTCCTGGCCGTGGCCCTGCCGGCCCGGCGCGAGGGTCGCGACCTGCTCACCCCGCACGGGGAGGACGTCGTCGCCAAGGTGCGCGAGCGCACCGGGACGCTCGCCTCGGCGACCGCCGAGCGGACCGGCGACCTGGTGAACTCGGCGAAGGACAGGGTGGATGCGGCCCGGGAGCGAGTCGAGAGCGTCCGGGGCAACGCGGCCACGGGTGCCGCAGGTGACAACGCGGCCACGGGTGCCACCGGTGACAGCGCGGTCACGCGTGGCCACGTGGCCACCGGGCAGCCAGGTCTGGATTCGTCCCCGGCGGCGATGGTCGACGCGCCGTCTCGCGAGCGCTGAGGCCTCCTTCAGTCACTGCGCCGATCCCTTTGCGCGTCCGATCCGGATGTCGGCGCTAGATCCTCGACCCCAGGGCGTGCGCTTCGGCCATGACGAGTTCAGCCACCTCCTCGGCGACGACGTCGCCGACGAAGACGACGGCCAGGGCCGCACGGCATACCCGATGGCTGTCGAAGACGGGTGCGGCGATGGCGCGGAAGCCCTCGATCACCTCGCTCTCGCTCGCCGCCCAGCCGCGCGCCCGGGCCACGGTGACCTCGGCGCGCTCGCCGGGCAGTGGCGCTTCACCCGCGAGCAGGGCCATTCCGGGTGCTCCGTGGTCGATGGGATGGCGCAGCCCGGGGCGATAGCTCACGTGCGCAGCGGCGGCGGGCGGCTCGACCACCTCGATCGTCACGGCCTCCTCCCCGTGTCGGACGACGAGGAAGGCGGTCTTGTCGGCCGCGACGGCCAACCGCAGCAGGTGCCGGCTCGCGACGGCGCGCAGCTGTGGGGTGAACCGGCCGGCGAGCACGGTGAGTCCGGCACCGGGCTGGTAGCGACCGGTAGTGTCGCGGGCGAGCAGGCCGTGGTCCTCGAGGGTGCGCAGCATCCGATAGGTGATCGAACGGTGCATCCCGACCTCGCGGGCGATCTCGGCGACCGACAACGGTTCGCCCGCCTCGCTCACGTGCTCGAGGACCCGTAGGCCTCGGTCGAGGGTCTGCGACGCCGGGCGGTTGAGGTCGTTCCGCGACGCGGTCTCACCCGTTGCCATCGCCACCCCTTCGCCTCTAGAGTGTCGGCATTCCTATATCGAACGACGCTGTCCGACTATAGAGCAAGACTCTAGACGAGGGCAGTGCGTGCCGGTAGGGCTGGGGTCCGAGTCCGGGTTCCAGGAAGCACGGCGGGATACCGCCAGCGTCAGGAGGCGTCATGCAGCGCAGCATGCGGGTGGTCTCGTTCGGCGTCATCGCGGGCTTGGCGGTCGCCATGTCCGGATGTTCGGAGAACAAGGCCAGCACGACCACGACGAGCGGGTCGAGTGCGGGAGACATCAAGATCGGCGTCGTGCTCGACATCACGGGAGCCGGGGCGAGCCTCGGGGTGCCCGAGCGGCAGACGGTCGAGATGTTGGCCGAGCAGGTCAACGCCGCCGGCGGCGTCAACGGCCGCAAGCTCAAGCTCTTCATCGAGGACAACCAGTCGACCGAGGACGGCGCCGCCAAGGCGACCACGAAGCTCCTGGGCACCGAGAACGTCGACATCCTCCTGGGCGCCTCGCGCACCGGGCCGAGCATGGCCATGAAGCCGCTCGCCGAGAAGGCCCAGAAGCCGATGATTTCGATGGCCGCCAACGCCGCCATCGTCAAGGACGCCAAGTGGGTCTTCAAGACCGCCCAGAACGACCGGGTCGTCATCGAGAAGATGGTCGACGACATGAAGGCCAAGGGCCTCACCAAGGTCTCGATCGCCCGGGATGCCTCGGCCTTCGGCGAGGGCATCCCCGAGATGCTCACCGAGGTCGGCGCCAGCGCCGGTGTCACCGTGGCCAACGTCCAGAAGTTCGCGCCGGACGCCACCGACTTCACCGCCCAGATGCTCGGCCTGCGCGACTCGCAGCCGCAGGCGGTGGTCATCTGGGGCATCCCGCCGGCCGCGGCCCTCGCGCAGAAGGCCTTCAAGCAGCTGAACCTCAACGTGCCGGTCTACCAGTCGCACGGCATCGGCAACCAGGCCTTCCTCGACACCGCGGGTGACACCGCCAACGGTCTGCTCGCCCCGCTCGGGCGCATGCTCGTCGCCGACCAGCTCAAGGCCGACGACCCGCAGAAGCCGGTCGTCACCAAGTTCATCGCCGACTTCAAGGCCAAGTACAACAACTCCCCGTCGACCTTCGCCGGGCACGCCTATGACGCCTTCAGCCTCGCCGTCGAGGCGCTCAAGAAGGCCGGCACCGACGCCTCCAAGCTGCGCGACGCGCTCGAGCAGACGAGCAAGTGGGCCGGTGTGAGCGGCGTCTTCACGATGACCCCGACCGACCACTCGGGTCTCACCAAGGACGCCCTCGTCATGGTGACTGTCGACAACAAGGCATGGAAGGTCGCAGGCTAAGCACTCATGACCGACCTTCTCCAGCTCGTCTTCTCCGGGTTGGCGCAAGGAACCGTCTACGGGTTGGTGGCACTCGGCTTCGTCGCGATCTTCGCGGTGCGTGAGATCGTCAACCTGGTCCAGGGCGAGTATGCCGCCCTGGCCGGGTTGGCCGCGATCAGCGCGGTCGCAGCCGGTGTGCCCCTTCTCGTGGCGATCCTTGTTGTCATCCCCCTCGTCATGGGCGTCGCGGTGCTCCTCGAGCGCCTCACGATCGCCCCCATCAAGAAGATGACGCCGCTCACGTCGATCATCCTTACCCTCGGGGTGTCGACCGCGGTGAAGGCGGTCATGCTGCTCATCTGGGGACCGGAGGCCAAGGCGCTTCCGGCTTTCCCCGGTTCCGACTTCACCGTCGGGGGCGTGAGTATCCGCAGCCAGGAGCTATGGGTGCTCGGGGCCGGGGCAGTGGTCGCCTATGCGGTCATCTGGTTCTACGAGCACACCATCCGCGGGAAGTCGCTGCGCGCCTGCGCGGAGCAGCCTGTCGCGGCCCGGCTCGTAGGCATCTCGCCCCGCACGGCCACCGTCGTCGCCTTCGCCGTGGCCGGTTTCACCGGCGCGGTCGCCGGAGTCGTCGGCAGCCCGATCTACCTCAGCTCGTGGCAGAGCGGTCTCTCGCTCGGCCTCAAGGGCTTCGTCGCGGCGACCCTCGGTGGTCTCACCTCGCTGCGCGTGGCGATGATCGGTGGGCTGCTGCTCGGCGTGCTCGAGAACCTCGTCGCCGGCTATCTCAGCTCGGGATACCGAGACGCGGTGGCCTTCGTCGTCCTGCTGCTCGTCCTGCTGCTGCGGCCGCAGGGACTGGCCAGCAAAGGCTCGGCGGTGCGGGTATGAGCCCGATGTTGCGCAGGCAGCTGCCCTTCGTGGCCCTGCTCGTCGGGCTGCTGGTCTTCGGCGCCGTCGGCCCCCAGTCGATGGTCAACGTGGGCATCTATGCGCTCATCTACGGCATCGCCGCGATCGGCCTCTCGCTGCTCATGGGCCTGGCCGGCCAGGTGAGCCTCGGGCACGCGGCGTTCATCGCCGTCGGCGCCTATACGCAGGCGATCCTCGTGGGCAAGGCCGACTGGAATCCGCTCGCCGCGGCTCCGGTGGCGGTCGTCGCCTCGATGATCATCGCTCTGCTCGTCGGGCTGCCGCTGCTCCGGTTGCGCGGACACTTCCTCGCCCTGGCCACCCTCGGCCTGGGGATCATCGTCGGGGTGTTCGTCACGGAGCAGGACTTCACCGGCGGCACCTCGGGCATCTACGGCCTGCCCTACCTCTCCTTCGGGGGTCGTGAATACGACACGCCCCAGGAATACTTCCTCCTGCTCGTCCCCTTCGTCGTCGTGGGTCTGTGGCTGGCCAACAACCTCGTCTACTCCCGCACCGGCCGCGCCTTGTCGGCCGTGAACGACTCCGAGGTCGCGGCCGAGTGTCTCGGTGTCGACACCTTCACCCTGCGGCTGCGCGTCTTCGTGCTCAGTGCGGGCTATGCCGGCCTCGCCGGTGTCTTCTATACCCACTGGCTCACCATCGTGAACCCCTCGGTCGCCCACTTCGAGCTCTCGGTGAAGATCCTGCTCATGGTCGTGCTCGGTGGCCTGGGCACCGTGTGGGGCGCGCTCATCGGCGCCGTCGGTGTCCAGTTGCTCGACGACGGCCTACGCGAACTCATCCCGGTGCTCATCCCGGGGGCCAAGGGCGAGATCCAGCTCATCGGCTACGGCGTCGTGCTCGTGCTCGTCATCATCCTCATGCCCGGCGGTCTGGCTCAGCTGTGGGGGATGCTGCGACGTGCCTTCGTCGACCGGCGCCACCCCATCGAGCGGGGCGAGCACGAGCACGCGATGAGCACGCAGGAGCAGCGCGAGGTCCTCGACGAGGCGCTCGGACTGCTCTCCCGTGCCGACCACCAACCGCCGGGAACCCCGATCCTCACGGTGACCGGACTCACCAAGCGCTACGGCGGCGTGGTGGCTCTCGACGACCTCGGCTTGGAGATCCGGGCCGGGGAGATCATGGCCCTCATCGGCCCCAACGGCGCAGGCAAGACGACGGCCTTCAACATGATCACCGGGGTGATGGCCCCCACCGAGGGCTCGGTCGTCCTGCACGGCCACGAGGTCGCGGGCAAGCGACCGCACATCGCCGCGGCGCTCGGGGCAACCCGGACCTTCCAGAACCTGCAGACCTTCAAGAGCACGACCGTCATCGGCAACGTCAAGGTCGCCCGGCACCTACGCAGCCACGCCGGGATCGTCCGGGGAATGCTCCTGCTCGACCGGGCCGAGGAGCGCGAGATCGACCGCGCCTCGCAGGCCGCGGTCGATGCCATGGGCCTGAGCCGGCTGGCCGACCGACCGATCGCGGATCTCGCCTTCGGCAAGCAACGCCAGTCCGAGGTCGCCCGGGCACTCGCGCTCGAGCCCTCCGTGCTCCTGCTCGACGAGCCCATGGCGGGCCTTTCCGGGCCGGAACGGGACAGCCTGTCCTGGCTGCTGCGGCAGGTAAAGGCGAGTGGGGTGACCGTGCTGCTCGTCGAACACGACGTCGCCGCCGTCATGGCCCTGGCCGACCGGGTCGCCGTGCTCGACGACGGTAAGCTCATCGCCCTGGGCACCCCCGCAGAGGTGACGAGCGATCCCGCGGTCATCGCGGCATACCTGGGCGAAGAGGACTCGGGCGGCGAGGCTTCGGCCTCACCGGCGGCGAGTGGAGCACCCACCGCCCCCGCCGCGACGGCTTCGAGCACCGGTGAGGAGACGGCACGATGAGCACCGACGACCACCACCCGCGCGTGGGCCTCACGGTCGAGCACATCCATGCGGCCTACGACCGGCTCCAGGTCCTCTGGGACGTGAGCCTGCACGTCGCCCCGGGGGAGTTGCTCGCCCTCGTGGGATCCAACGGCGCGGGCAAGACGACCGTCCTGCGTGCGGTCTCCGGGCTGCTGCGTCCCACCCATGGCCATGTGCACCTCGGCGACACCGAGATCACCTCGGCGGGGGCCGAACGCATCGCCGGGCTCGGCCTGGCCCACGTGCCGGAGAACCGGCTGGTATTCCCCAGCCTCACCGTCGAGGACAACCTCGTGCTCGGGGGCTACGTCCGCCGCAAAGACGGGCGCTACCAGGTCCGGCGGGACGAGGCGCTGGCCCTGTTCCCACGGCTGGCCGACCGGATCCAGTTGCTCGCCGGCGCGCTCTCCGGCGGCGAACAACAGATGCTCGCGATGGCCCGGGCGCTCATGTCCGACCCCTCGGTCATCATCCTGGACGAGCCGAGTCTGGGCCTGGCCCCCAAGGTGGTCGGCGAGATCATGACCGCCCTGGGACACCTGCGCGACGAGAAGGGCCTGGCGATCCTGCTCGTCGAGCAGAACGTCCGGGCGGCCTTCAAGATCGCCGACCGGGTGATGGTCATGGACCGAGGCCGGGTCGTCGCGGAAGGGACCCCCGCCGAGCTGGCGTCCGACGAACGGGTGCGCGCGGCATACCTCGGTGGTTCCTCGACCTCCTCGAGCGGCGTCGCCGCGCCCATACCGAAGACCACGTCCTCCGCCCCCTAAGGAAGATGCCCGCATGAGCAAGCCCTTCGCCTCCTCGACCGACCTGGCCGCCAAGACCGAGACCCTCGAAATCCTCGCCGACGGCGTCTATGCCCTTACCGCCGAGGGCGACCCCAATGTGGGGGCGATCGAGGGGGAGGACTTCCTCGTCGGCTTCGAGGCCCGCGCCACGCCGGCGGCGGCACGCGACTGGATCGCCAAGCTGCGCGAGCACACGGACAAGCCCTTCCGCTACCTCGTCCTCTCGCACTACCACGCGGTCCGCGTGCTCGGCGCCGAGGCCTTCGACGCGCAGGAGATCATCGCCCACGAGCGCACCCGCTTCCTCGTCGAGGAACGGGGTATGCAGGACTGGGCCAGCGAGTATGGCCGGATGCCGAGGCTGTTCAAGGAGCCCGAAGGCATCAAGGGGCTCACCCGGCCGACGCTCACGTTCAATGACCGGATGACCATCCCGCTCGGCGGCGACCGCGGCGAGCTGGTGCTGCAATACCTCGGGCGCGGTCACACCGAGGGCGACATCGTCGCCTGGTTGCCCCAGCACCGGATCATGTTCGCCGGCGACCTCGTCGAGGCCAAGGCCGCCCTCTACACCGGCGACGCCTTCCACCAGGAGTGGTCGAGCACGACCCTCGACGCGGTGAAGGCGATGGGTGCCGACCAACTCGTCGGCGGCCGGGGCGAGATCCCCAAGGGCAAGGAGGCCGTCGACGCCGCCATCGAGCAGTCTCGCGGCTTCCTCACGGCGATCATCGACAACGTCCGGGCCACCCAGGCCGCGGGCGGCTCGCTCAAGGACGCCTTCGAGGCCTGCCACGTCGCGCTGTCGCCGACCTACGGCCACTGGCCGATCTTCGAGCACACGCTGCCCTTCGACGTGGCACGTACCTGGGAGGAACTGCAGGGGGTCGAGCGGCCGACGATCTGGACCGCCGAGCGCGATCGCGAGATCTGGGCGCAGCTGCAGGGCTGACCCGCCCAGAGCCATGTCTGCGAACCGATCCGTGAGGTGTGCCCATGAGTGACCAGCCGATGCCCGAGGGCACACCCAGCGACGCGGCGCCCGGGGGGCGCGTGCTCGTCATCGGGGCAGGACCGGTGGGGCAGACCGCCGCGCTGTGCCTGGCCCGGTGGGGGATCCCCGTGCTCGTCCTGGACGCCCGGCCGGCACGCGACCCGGTCGGGAGCAAGGCACTGTGCCAGCAGCGCGACGTCCTGGACGTGTGGGATGCCTGCGGCGCCGGGGCGGTCGCCCGCGAGGGCCTGGTCTGGCAGGACGCGCGCACCTTCTACCGGGACAAGGAGCTGTTCTTCTACCGGATCCCCGATCCTGGTCGCTCCTCGCTGCCGCCCTTCGTCAACATCTCGCAGGCGCGCACCGAGGAGATCCTCGACGAGGCCATCGCGGGCAATCCGCTCATCGAGGTCCGCTGGGGACACGAGGTCGTGGCGATAACCGGCGGCACCGGCGGCACGGGCGGCACCGGCGGCACCGGCGGGCAGGGCGGCGACGAACCCGCGCGCGTGCGCTGCCGCACCGCCGACGGGGAGACCGAGATCGAGGGCGAGTATGCCGTCGTCGCCGCCGGTTCCCGGGGCGGGGCCCTGCGCGAGGCGCTGGGGGTGGCCTTCCCCGGGCGCACCTTCGAGGATTCGTTCCTCATCTGCGACATCGAGGCCAAGCTCAAGGGCTGGGAGAACGAACGGCGCTTCTACTTCGACCCCGAGTGGAATCCGGGCCGTCAGGTGCTCATCCACCCGTGCCCCGGCGGGATCTTCCGGATCGACTGGCAGGTCGACACCGACTTCGACCTCGCGAAGGAGCGCAAGAAAGGCACCCTGGACAAGCGGATCCGCAAGGTCATCGGCCGGAAGCGCAAGTACCGCATCGACTGGGCCTCGGTCTACCGGTTCCACGCGCGGATGGCCGATCACTTCCAGGTGGGCCGGTTCTTCCTCGCCGGCGATGTCGCCCACCTCGTCGCGCCGTTCGGCGCGCGAGGGCTCAACAGTGGCGTGCCCGACGCCGAGAACGCCGCGTGGAAGATCGCCTTCGCGCTCAAGGGCTGGGCCGGCCCCGGGCTCCTGGGCAGCTACGAGTGGGAACGTCAGGCGGCCGCGCGCGAGAACCTCGCCGTGACCTCGGCGACCATGGACTTCCTCGTGCCCCAGACCAAGGCGGCGGCCAAGCATCGGGTGCGGGTGCTGTCCCGGGCACGCAAGGACCCGGGCAACGCCGCCCTCGTCGACTCCGGCCGGTTGGCCGAGGCCTTCTGGTACGTCGACAGCCCCCTCACGACGGCCGACCCGCACCGGTTCTGGCCGGGTCGCCCGCCTCGCGGAGCCTCGCCGACGCCGGTGCCGGGCGTGATCCTCCCCGACGCCGACACACCCGGCGCCGCACACGGAGCCACGCGCGTGCGGGGCCTGTGCCGCGACGGGCTGCTCGTCCTCGTCGGCGAGGCCGTCGACGTCCACGAGGTGGAAGGCGTCCTCTCCGATGTCGTCCCACGAGGTATGCCGTTGCGCGTGTTGCGCTTCGGCGAGCTCGGCGACGGCGGGGTGGTCGCCCACGCGCTCGATGCCCGCGCCGACGAACTGTGGCTCGTGCGTCCCGACGCCCACACGGCTGCCTGCGCCCACACCCCCGAGGCGCTCGCCGTCGCGGTCCGCCGGGTGCTCGGGCACTGAGGCCCCCCCGTTCGGCGACGGACCGGGCGGTCGTGTGATGTGATGCCGGGATGACCTCCGGCATCCGACTCGAGCATCTCGACCCCGCCGTCCGGCCGCAGGACGACCTCTTCCGCTACACGAACGGCACGTGGGTCGCGACGACCGAGATCCCCGAGGACCGGGGGCGCTATGGCAGCTTCGACCTGCTGCGCGAGGCTGCCGAGCACGACCTGCGGGCCATCCTGGACGAGCTCGCGGCCGGCGAGCCGGACCTCGCGACTCCCGCGGGCCGGTGTGCCGCGCTCTACCGGTCCTTCCTCGACGAGGCCGCGGTCGAGGCGCGCGGCCTCGGACCGGTCGCCGCGCTGCTCGACGAGGTCGCGGCGGTCGTGGACGTGCCCGCCCTCGTCGCTCTCCAGGGCAGGCTCAGCCGGATCGGCGTCGCCGGGGCGGTGCGCGCCGTCGTGAGCACCGACGACCGTGCCTCGGACCGCTACATCGTCTACCTCGACCAGGCAGGGCTCGGGCTGCCCGACGAGTCCTACTACCGTGAGGAGGCGCACGCGGCCATCCGCGCGGCATACCTCCCGCATGTCGCGGCGATGCTCGCGCTCGGCGGCTGGCCCGACCCGCACGGCGCGGCCGAGCGGGTGATGGCGCTGGAGACTCGCCTGGCCGCGCACCACCTCGACAACGTCGCCGACCGCGACGCGGTCGCGACCTACCACCTGCTCGACGCCGCCGAGCTCGCCGCCCTCACCCCGCGCTGGGACTGGCCCGCGTATGCCGCCGGCCTCGGCGCGTCCTCCGACGCCCTCGCGCAGGCAGTCGTGCGGCAGCCGGACTACCTGCGCGGCCTGGACGACGCCCTCGGCGAGGTGCCGATCGGCCAGTGGCGCGACTGGCTCGCCTGGCAGGTGCTGCGCGCGCGGGCGGCATACCTGCCGGAGGCGTTCGTGCAGGAGAGCTTCGCCTTCTACGGGCGCACCCTCGCGGGCACACCGGCGCTGCGCGAGCGGTGGAAGCGCGGCGTCGACCTCGTCGACCGGCTCCTCGGCGAGGCGCTCGGCGAGCTTTACGTCGCCCGGCACTTCCCGCCGCGGGCAAAGGAGCGGATGGAGACCCTCGTCGCCCACCTCGTCGAGGCCTTCCGACGGTCCTTCGCGAGCCGCGCGTGGATGGGTGCCGAGACGAAGGCGGCGGCCGCCGCCAAGCTCGAGGCCTTCACGCCGAAGATCGGCTATCCGCAGACCTGGCGCGACTATTCGGCGCTCGTGGTCGGCGACGACCTGCTCGCCAACGTCGCTGCCGCCCAGGCCTTCGAGACCGACCGCAACCTCGCCAAGCTCGGCGGTCCGGTCGACCGGTCCGAATGGTTCATGACCCCGCAGACCGTCAACGCCTACTACAACCCGGGGATGAACGAGATCGTCTTCCCCGCGGCGATCCTGCAACCGCCGTTCTTCGACGTCGACGCCGACGACGCCGTCAACTACGGGGGTATCGGCGGGGTGATCGGGCACGAGATCGGGCACGGCTTCGACGACCAGGGCAGCCGTTACGACGCGGCCGGCAACCTGCGCGACTGGTGGACCGAGGACGACCGGGCGGCCTTCGACGCCCTCTCCGCCCGGCTCATCGCCCAGTTCGACGCGCTCACCCTCGCGGGCGTCCCCGACCGGCACGTCAACGGCGCGCTCACGGTGGGGGAGAACCTCGGCGACCTGGCCGGGCTGGGAGTCGGCCACGCGGCATACCGGCTCGCGTGCGGCGACAGCGAGCCGCCGGTGCTCGACGGCTACACCGGCGACCAGCGCTTCTTCCTGGGCTGGGCCCAGGTGTGGATGGGCAAGGCGCGCCCCGAGACGGCGGCGATGCTCCTGGCCGTAGACCCGCACGCGCCGCAGGAATGCCGGGCCAACGTCGTGCGCAACGTCGACGCCTTCCACGCGGCCTTCGGGGTCGGCGAGGGCGACGGGATGTGGCTCGAACCGGCGCAGCGGGTGGAGGTCTTCTGATGCGCGCCGGCGGCGCGCCGGTGCTGCGGGTGCGCGACGGCCAGGCGGCGATCGCGTGGTGGGCACGGCTGGGCTTCGCCGTCGAGTTCGAGCACCGCTTCGAGCCGGGTATGCCGCTCTATGTCGGCCTGCGTCGCGACGACGCCATCGTCCACCTCTCCGAGCACGCCGGCGACGCCCGGGGGCCCTCGCTCGTCTATCTCTACCTGCCCGACATCGACCGGATCGCGGCCGAGTTTGGCCTCGAGGTGAGCGAGGCGCCGTGGGCCCGCGAGATCCATCTCACCGACCCCGACGGCAACCGGGTGCGCTGCGGCTGGGTGCCACCGCCTGCCGGTATGCCGCCGCGGGTGCGGGTCTCGACCTTGTCGCTCTCGGCCGCGGACGTGCCCGCCCTGTCCGGCTTCTATGGTTCCTTGCTCGGCTATGCCGTGCACGACGAGGATCCCGGCTGGCACTACCTGCTCGCCTCGGACGGGTCGGTCGCGCTGGCGATCCAGGGCGAGCCGACCCACGTGCCGCCGGTATGGCCGCAGACCGCGGACGGCCAGCAGATGCAGGCACACCTGGAGATCCGGGTCGAGGGCGAGCTGGACGCGGCGGTCGAGCGTGCCGTCGCGCTCGGGGCGAGGCTCGCGGCATACCAGCCGCAGGACGACGTGCGCGTCCTGCTCGACCCGGCCGGTCACCCCTTCTGTCTCTGGGTGGCGACCTGACGGCCCAGGGGGCTGACAACAGCTCTAGCTGCGCCTAACGACCTCATAGAGGTGGTTCTCGAACTCCGCCATTTGCCCTTCGATGCCCTGCGCAACTACCGCATCGTCGATCACCAGGCCAAGCTCGACGTTGTGCTGCTCGGCCGAGGTGGAGAAGTTGGCGCTGGTCACCACAAGGAAGCGATGGTCGACCGAGACGAATTTCGCGTGGCTTCGCACCAGTGAACCGTTGCGGCGCCGCGTCCGTAGAAGGGTCGCACCCGCCATGGCAGCGGCCATCTCGGAAGTCGTCGGCGCACCTGCCACGGGATGACGGTCCGCAGCCCCGGTGTCCAGATACACCCGCACGGACAACTCTGGCCGCCGCGCGGCACCTGCGAGCACCTCCCACAGAACAGAGGACCGCTGGAAGTTGAACGTCGAGCACACGACTGATTCACGGGCACGTTCGACTGCATGGTGCAGTAACGCCGTGAGTTGCCCTCGCTGGACGAGGTTGTCAGGCGCCGTCCACACCGTCCCGACCGCACCGCGCACGTCATCAGCGCCCTCCACTGCCCGAAGCACCGAAAACCCAACGCCCACCCTGCCAGCGACTTGCGATTTTCGCAAGTCGCTGGCAGGGTGGTGACCATGACCACACCGGCGGATCGGGTGCGCGAACTCGTCGTGCGCAGCGGCATGAGCCAAGGGGACTACGCGCTGTCTATCGGGCTCGACCCAACAAAGCTGTCCAAATCGCTGTCGGGAGCTCGACGCTTCTCGTCGCTCGACCTTGCCCGGATCGCCGAGCGCTCCCAGGTGACCGTCGACTGGCTGCTCACCGGGGCCGAGACGCCGCTGGCCACGGCGGCTCGGGCCTCGCGGGGCAGCTCCACCGAGCTCGCGCTCGCCGAGGCAGGTCGCATCGTCGAGCTGAGGGAGTCCGCGGCTCGACTGGGCTATCACCAGCCGTGGGCTCCCGTGCCGTCGCGGTCCGAGGCCCGCCGAGCAGTCTCGACCGGAGTCGCTCTGGCAGGTGAGGCGCTTGCCCGGCTCTCGGCGATGGATCTTGATCCCGTGGTTCTGGATCTGGCGATTGTGGTCGAGAAGGCATTCGGGGTGGACGTCGCCATCACGTCACTCGGCGACGGCTTTGACGGTCTCGCCGTCGCGACCGATGGAGTCAAGCTCATCCTAGCCGCGCTCACCCCTGTCGCCTTTCGGCTGCGGTTCACCATCGCTCACGAATTGGGTCACCTTCTTGCCGGTGACGATCAGGGGGTGCATCTCGACCAGGACGTCTACGCGCGCGGAGACAACTCGGAGCGCAGGGCGAATGCGTTCGCCGCCGTCTTCCTCATGCCCGAGCCGATCCTGCGCGCCCGGGTCGTGCGCGGGTTCGACCAGGCTGGCTTCGCGGCACTGGCCGTCAGCCTGATGGTCTCGCCCTCGGCACTTGCCTTCCGGCTGCGTGAGCTGCGCCTCATCGATTCAGGGGCCGCGGCTGCGTGGCAGGGGATGTCGGCTGCGCAGGCTGCCCGGCTCGCCGGCGCGGCCGAGGCGATGGCCGCAGCGACGGCATACTCCACCGAACCGCGTCGCCCCGGTCTGCTGGCCCGTGACCTGTTTGCCGCCTATCTCGACGAACGGACGACGCTGCGGCCCTATGCCAACCTGCTGGGAGTCGACACGGTGACGCTGCGAGCCGAGCTCGAGCGCAGCCGCGAGGTGTCCGGCTGACATGAGCGCCGCGGTCTTCCCCGACAACACGGTCCTGTGCAATTTCGCGGCCGTGCAGCGGTTGGACCTTCTCGAGGGGGCGCTCAGAGGCCGGGGCCGATGGACTGAGGCCGTCGCCGACGAAGTGACACGCTCAGCGGCATTCCTGCCCGACCTGGCCACGATCTCGATCCGTGGGTGGCTCGGCGAGGCGATCGAGATCGATGACGAGATCGCCATCGCACGAATCGAGCATCTTCGTGTCGACGTCTTCGGTGGGACCGTCAGCGCCCCGCTCAAGCATCTGGGGGAAGCCCAAACGTGCTACCTGCTCAAGGAAGATCCGGGCTGGGCTGGCGCCTGGTGGGTCAGCGATGATCGTGACGCCCTCGAGTTTGCCCGCCGACAAGGCATCACCACGCGGGAGACAGTCGACCTGGTGGCCGGGCTGGTGGCCGATCGGGAACTGACCGCGAGACAAGCCATGGAGCTCCTTCGTGCGATGGTTGCCGCTGGCCGGGTTCTGCGTTTGCCGGCGAGCGTCGGTGAGCTTCAGCGCTGAAGGCATGCCGGCGCCGGGACAAACGTGTGGCTTGACGGCCCGGTGGACGCGGACGCGGTCGGCGGTGCGGACAGTCACCTGGGTGACGATCCGGGGACCGTGACCAAGTTCGGCGAGCGCTGGCGAAGTCGAGCGGTCCGCCGCCGAGGAGCGTGGTGTCGGCGCTCTCGTCGATCGCGCAGGAGCGTCCGCCGGCGGCGACCACCATTCACCCTCCCGCAGGCCCGACCCACGAGCGCCGCCACTCAACGGCAGTGGCGGCGGTATTCGACAGTGCCCTGAGGGCGGGCAGGGCGTCGCCGCGGGCCGCATGTGAGGATGGAGCCATGTTCGAGCAGGTCTGGCAGTGGGTCGTTCTTGTTGCCGTCATCGCCCTCGTGGGGGTCGGTGCGGTCGTCGGCTTGGTGCGCGGGCGCGCCGGGCGCACGGCGACCCTGCCACCGCCGGCGAGGACTCCCGGCTCGACCGGCACCGGGCTGCCGTCGGGCGGCGCCGGGGGAGGCGACGGCGGCGGGGTCGCGACCCTGCCCGGCGGGCCGGTCACGACGACACCCGGGGAGGCCGCCGCCGACACGGGGACCCTGCCCGCGGAGCCCGAGGCACCGGCATACGAGAAGCCGGAGAGCGCACGCGGGCGACTCGCGCGGCTGCGCGCCCGACTGGCCCGGAGCAACACCGCGCTCGGCAAGGGGCTGCTCGCGCTGCTGTCCCGCGGGCACCTCGACGACGCCGCGTGGGAGGACGTCGAGGACACCCTGCTGCTCGCCGACCTCGGGCCCGAGGCGACCGGCGAGCTCGTCGCCTCGCTCAAGACCCAGGTGAAGGTCGAGGGGAGCACCGACGAGGCGCAGGTCCGCAGCTGGCTACGGGAGGACCTGCTGCGCCTGGTCGACCCGGGCATGGACCGGCGGATCGCCTCGAGCCGGGTGCAGGGGCGGCCTGCGGTCGTCCTCGTCGTCGGCGTCAACGGCACCGGCAAGACGACGACCGTCGGCAAGCTCGCGCGCGTCCTCGTCGCCGAGGACCGCGACGTCGTGCTCGGGGCGGCCGACACCTTCCGGGCCGCGGCCGCCGACCAGCTCGCGACCTGGGGCGACCGGGTCGGGGTCCCGACCATCCGCTCCGAACGCGAGGGGGCCGACCCGGCCGCCGTCGCCTACGACGCGGTGAAGGCGGCCGCCGAGATCGAGGCCGACGTCGTGCTCATCGACACGGCCGGCCGGCTGCACACGAAGACCAACCTCATGGACGAGCTCGGCAAGGTCAAGCGGGTGATCGAGAAGCTCAGCCCGATCGACGAGGTGCTGCTCGTCCTGGACGCGACGACCGGTCAGAACGGTCTCGAGCAGGCCCGGGTCTTCGGCCAGGCCGTCGACGTCACCGGCATCGTGCTCACCAAGCTCGACGGCACCGCCAAGGGCGGGATCGTCGTCGCGGTCCAGCGCAAGCTCGGCGTGCCGGTCAAGCTCGTCGGGCTGGGCGAGGGCCCCGACGACCTGGCGCCCTTCGACCCGGCGGCCTTCGTCGACGCGCTCCTGGACTGACCCGGCATACCGGCATACCGGCCGCGCGCGCCCGAGCGGCGGAAACGCGATCCTTACCTGCGGGCGGGCCCGATAACACGCCCGTAACACGCTCAGGCCTTCCCGGAAACGCCGTCCGGTCATCGTGTGGAGTCATGAGCACACTCCAGATGCCATTGGCAGACGCCACCATCGACTACGCGGCGACGACCTTCGTCATCCTGTGTGCGTCGCTGGTGCTCCTCATGACGGTGCCCGCCCTCGCCCTCTTCTACGGGGGCATGACCCGGGCCAAGTCCGTCCTCAACATGATGATGATGTCGTTCGGGGCTGCGGGGCTCGTCGGCGTCATCTACGTCCTCTACGGCTACTCGATGTCCTTCGGGACCGAGAACATCGCCGGGATCATCGCCAACCCGTTCGAGAAGTTCGGGCTCGCCGGCACCGACGGCCTGGTCAATCCGTTCGGCTACGACGGCTACGGCGACATCCCCGAACTCGCCCTCGTTGCCTTCCAGATGACCTTCGCGATCATCACCGTCGCCCTCATCAGCGGCGCGATCGCCGACCGGGTGAAGTTCGGCACCTGGATGGTCTTCGCCGCGCTGTGGGTGACCCTCGCCTACTTCCCGATGGCCCACATGGTGTGGGGCGGCGGCCTGCTGTCCGCGGCGGACGGCGGGCTCTCGGCCAAGCTCTTCGGAGCGACCGACGGCAAGGCCGACGTCGTGCCGATCGACTTCGCCGGTGGCACGGTCGTGCACATCAACGCCGGTATGGCGGGCCTGGTCCTCGCCCTCATCGTCGGCGTGCGTCTGGGCTTCGGCAAGGTCGCGATGCGGCCGCACAACGTGCCGCTCACGATGATCGGGGCAGGCATGCTCTGGGTCGGCTGGTTCGGCTTCAACGCCGGCTCCGAGCTCGCCGCCGACGGCACGGCCGCCCTCGTCTGGGTCAACACGACTGCCGCGACCGCCGCCGCGATGCTCGGCTGGCTCATCGTCGAGAAGCTGCGCGACGGGCACGCCACCTCGGTCGGCGCCGCCTCCGGCGTCGTCGCCGGGCTGGTCGCCATCACCCCGGCGTGTGGAGCACTCTCCCCGCTGGGATCGATCATCCTCGGCATCTTCGCCGGTGCCTTCTGCGCCCTCGCGGTCGGTCTCAAGTACCGCTTCGGTTACGACGACTCGCTCGACGTCGTCGGCGTCCACTTGGTCGCCGGCCTCTGGGGCACGGTCGGGGCGGGCCTGCTCTCCACGACCACGGGCCTGTTCTACGGCGGCGGTTTCCAGCAGACCCTCCTGCAGATCGTCGTCGCCCTCGTCACGATGGTCGTCTCGGGCGTCGTCACCCTCGTCCTCGGTCTGCTGCTCAAGGCGACGATGGGTTGGCGGATCGACAAGGACGCCGAGACCGCGGGCATCGACCAGTTCGTCCACGCCGAGTCCGCCTATGACCTCACGGCGGGCAGCGGGGGCCGCTTCGCCGGTGCCTTCGCCGAGGCCGGGGTCAGCAAGCCGTCCGCCCCGTCGATCACCGAAGGAGCCAGCGCATGAAGCTCGTCACCGCCATCATCAAGCCCCACCAGTTGGAGACCGTCAAGGAAGCGCTCGAGGCCTACGGGATCTCCGGGATGACGATCAGCGAGGCCTCCGGCTTCGGTCGGCAGAAGGGCCACAGCGAGGTCTACCGCGGGGCCGAGTACACCGTCGACTTCGTCCCCAAGGTGCGCCTCGAGGTACTGGCCGACGACCTGGACAGCTCGGCCGTCATCGACGTCATCCTGCGAGCCGCCCAGACCGGGCGGATCGGGGACGGCAAGATCTGGTCCGTGCCGGTGGACGACCTCGTGCGGGTCCGCACGGGGGAGCGGGGCGTGGCGGCCATCTGAGGCCGATCACCATCCTCGTCCGGCACCGCGGGGACCGGGCATGGGGCGGGCCACCCACGAGAGGTCTGCCCTCGGCTGCCAGACCGCCCTCAGCCGAGGGCCCGACGAGCAAGGAAGACCGCATCGCATGTCCGACGTCACACAACGGCGGCTCGACCTGGCCGGCACCCGCAGCTTCGCCGCTGCGGGCGCCGGCCCGGCGCGTCGGGCCGCCCTCGCCGACTTCGCCCGGGAGTGGCTGGGCCAGCGGTGGACCGAGGCCAGCGCCGACCGGGCCACTCCGGGTCTGGCCCTCGCGGCGGTGGGCAGCATCGCCCGAGGCGACGCCGGTCCGCTCAGCGACTACGACCTCGTCCTGCTCCACGAGGGTCGGGGGACCAACCAGAAGACCCTCGACGCTTTCGCCGACCGGCTCTGGTATCCCATGTGGGACGCCGGCATCAAGATCGACCACTCGGTCCGCACGGTCGCCCAGTGCCGCCAGGTGGCCCAGGCCGACCTCTCCGCGGCGATCGGCCTGCTCGACCTCACCTGGATCGCCGGCGACGAACAGGTGGTAAGTGCGGCCCGCTCCACCGTGGCCCACGACTGGCGGGCCAACGCCCGCAAACGCCTGCCGGAGGTGCTCGAGGCGGTGACCGCGCGGCATACCCGGATGGGGGACGCCGCCCACCTCATCGAGCCGGACCTCAAGGAGGCCCGCGGCGGCCTGCGCGACATGACCATCCTGCGTGCGCTCACGGCCGCGTGGCTCGCCGACCGGCCGCACGGTGAGGTCGACGCGGCATACCTGCGGATCCTCGACGTGCGCGACGCGGTCCACGTCGTCACGGGCCGGGCCCGCGACCGGCTGGGCCGCGAGGACCACGACGCGGTCGCCGCGCTGCTGGGCTACGACGAGACCGACCGGATGCTCACCGACCTGTCCCACGCGGCGCGGGTCGTCGCCTATGCGCTCGACGGCACGCTCCGGCGCGCCTCCCAGTCCCAACGGGCAAGGTTGCTCCGTGCCGGCCCGCGTCGGCCGACGCTCGAACCGTTGGGTTACGGGCTGTTCCGGCACGACGGCGAGGTCGTCCTCGGCGCGGGGGTGGACCCGCGCAACAACCCGCTGCTCGCCCTGCGGGCCGCTCTCGTGGCCGCCCGCGAGAGTATGCCGCTCGCCCCCGCCACGCTCGCCAACCTCGCCGCAGGCTGCCCGCCCCTGCCTCAGCCGTGGCCGGCCGACGCACTCGCGCTCTTCACCGACCTGCTCGCCGCCGGCCCAGGCCTGGTCGGGGTGTGGGAGGGCCTGGACCTCGCGGGGATCGTCGAGCAGTGGATCCCCGAATGGCAGGACGTGCGCAGCCGGCCGCAGCACAACGCCGTTCACCGGCACACCGTCGACCGGCACTCGATCGAGGCCGTCGTCGTCGCCGGCGGACTCGTCCGCGACGTCCACCGACCCGACCTGCTCCTGTTGGCCGCACTCCTGCACGACATCGGCAAGGTCGCCGGGGCCGCCGACCACGCCGAGGTCGGCGCGCCGGTGGCCGACCGGATCCTGCGCCGGCTCGGGGTGGCCGACGCGGACCGGACCCTCGTCGTGCGCCTCGTCCGCGAGCACCTCACCCTCGTCGAGCTCGCCACCCGCCGCGACCCGCACGATCCGGGCACGCACGCGACCCTCGCCGAGGCCGTCGACGACTCACTCGAGACCCTCACGCTGCTGCGGGCCCTCACCGAGGCCGACGCGGTCGCCGCCGGTCCGGCCGCCTGGACCGACTGGCGGGCGCAACTCGTCGGGCGGCTCACCCAGGAGGCCCGGCGCCGGCTCACCGTCACTCCGTCGGCGCTCGAGGACGACCTCGCGCTCCCGCTCGAGGTCGACCGAGCGCTCGGCGAGCGTGTCCGCGAGGGTCATCCGGTCGTGCGCGTCGAGAGTCTCGGCACGGCATACCGGGTGCTCGTCGTCGAACGCGACCGGCTCGGCCTCTTCGCCGACGTCGCGGGCCTGCTGGCCACCGAGGGCCTGGTCGTGCGCTCGGCGATCCTGCGCACGGTCGAGGGCCTCGCGATCGACGAATGGCACGTGGACGCCCCCCGCGGGGACGCTCCCGACCCGGCCGCGCTGGCCCGCGGGCTGAGCCGGCTCGCGGCCGGCGACCAGGCACCGCTGGCCCAGCTGCAGCGCCGGGAGGCGGCGGCCGCGTCGACCCGCGGCAGCAGCGGCTTCCGCGGCGTCACCCGGGCGATGCTCGTCACGGGTGCCTCGAGCACGGCCACGGTCCTCGAACTGCGGGCCGGCGACCGGCCCGGGCTCTTGTTCACCCTCGGGCGGACCCTCGCGCGCGAGCGGGTCTCCGTGCGCAGTGCCCACATCGCCACCCACGCCGGCCAGGCCGTCGACACCTTCTATCTCACCGACGTCCGAGGCGGGCTGCTCGAACCGGCCGCCGTGGGCCGGCTCATCACCGGGCTCATCGACGCCGCCGACGTGCGGCTGCGCGACGACTGAGGCGGGCGCGGCACCGGCCGATCGGCCCGTATGCCGTGCGAAAGGTAGTGTTTGCGGGTGTTCAACAACCTGTCCGACCGGCTGACCGCGACCTTCCGCAACCTGCGGGGCAAGGGCCGGCTGTCCGAGCACGACATCAACACGACGCTGCGCGACATCCGGCTGGCGCTGCTCGAGGCCGACGTCGCCCTTCCGGTCGTCAAGACCTTCGTCGCCTCGGTTCGTGAGCGGGCGCTGGGCTCGGAGGTGAGCCAGGCGCTCAACCCCGGCCAACAGATCGTGAAGATCGTCAACGAGGAGCTCGTCGCGATCCTGGGCGGGCAGACCCGCGGGCTGGCCCTGGCCAAGAACCCGCCGACGGTCATCATGCTCGCCGGCCTGCAGGGGTCGGGCAAGACGACCCTCGCCGGCAAGCTCGGGCGCTGGCTCAAGGAGCAGGGCCACACCCCGGTGCTCGTCGCCGCCGACCTCCAGCGACCCAACGCCGTCACCCAGCTCGAGGTCGTCGGTGAGCGTGCCGGGGTGCCGGTCTTCGCGCCCGAGCGCGGCAACATCGCCGGGCATGACGCGGTCGGGTCGACCGGTGAGGGCACCCGCTCCTACGGCGACCCGGTGCAGGTGGCCGACGACGGGATCCAGTACGCGATCTCCAAGCTCTACGACGTCGTCATCGTCGACACCGCAGGCCGGCTCGCGGTCGACGCCGACCTGATGGACCAGGCCAAGCGGATCCGTGCGACGATCCGGCCGGACGAGGTCCTCTTCGTCGTCGACGCGATGATCGGCCAGGCGGCGGTCGACACGGCGCTGGCCTTCCAACACGGGGTCGGCTTCACCGGGGTCGTCCTGTCCAAGCTCGACGGTGACGCGCGCGGTGGCGCGGCCCTGTCGATCGCCCAGGTGACCGGGCGGCCGATCCTGTTCTCCTCGATCGGCGAGGGGGTCGCCGACTTCGAGGTCTTCCACCCCGACCGGATGGCCTCGCGCATCCTCGACATGGGTGACGTCCTCACCCTCATCGAGAAGGCCGAGCGGGCCTTCGACAAGCGCCAGGCCGACGAGATGGCGCGCAAGTTCCTCGCCGAGGAGGACTTCACCTTCGAGGACTTCCTCGAGCAGATGTCCGCGATCAAACGGATGGGCAACTTCAAATCGATGCTCGGGATGATGCCGGGCATGCAGCAGATGCGCGCCCAGCTCGACGCCTTCGACGAGCGGGAGTTCGACCGGGTCGAGGCGATGGTCCGCTCGATGACCCCGTTCGAGCGCACCCACCCCAAGGTGATCAACGGTTCGCGCCGTCAGCGGATCGCCCGTGGTTCGGGCATGCAGGTGAGCGACGTCAACCAGTTGCTCGAACGCTTCGGCCAGGCCCAGAAGATGATGAAGTCCCTCGCCCGGGGCGGCGGCGCCGGCCTGCCCGGGATGCCGGGCATCCGCAAGGCCAAGCCGGTCGCCAGTCGCAAGAAGGCCAAGAGCGGCAACCCGGCCAAGCGTGCCGCCGAGGAGCGCGCGATCGCCGACCGCGCCGCCACCGCGCGCCAGGACGCCGCCGGGTCGGCCTTCGGTATGCCGCCCGGTGCCGGCACCGACGCGCCTTTCGACGCCGGCTCCCTGCCGCCCGGCTTCGACAAGTTCCTCGGCCGCTAGCCCGACGGGCTGCCGCCGATCGACTCTGTCACGGCGGCACCACCCGGGCAGGTGCGTACCTCAGGGCCCCGGTCGCGCTCGACGGGGCTCGTCGGCGAAGCGACCCGAGGTGGCGGCGAGCCTCGGGAGTGCCGCTCCGGCCGGGAAGGCGGGTGAGGCCAGACGCTCGATGCGGGCGAGCGCCTCGCCTGCGCCCTGACGGTCCACCCAATGGAAAGGCCCGCCGAGTGCCCGCGGGAATCCGATGCCCAGGACGGCGGCGACGTCGCCGTCGTCGGGATGACACAGGGTCGCGTCGTCCCAACATTGCAGCGACTCGGTGACGAAGGCGAGCAGCAGCCGTTCGCCCGACGCGCCGGGTGCGACCCCCGGGCCCGGGGAGGCCACCACCCTCGCGAGGTCGGGTTCGATGCCGGAGCGTCGCCCCGCGGCATACCCATAGCAGCCGCGGCCGTGGCGTTTGCCGCGGATCCCGGCGTCGATGAGCCGTTCGAGCAACTCCTTGACGGCGGGCACGTCGATCCGGCCGGGGAAGACGCGCTCGGCGACCTGGACGACGCTCGCGTCCCGGACCAGCTCGAGCGTCACTTCGTCGCAGGCCTGCAGCGGCCCGACGGGGAATCCCACGGCCCGGGCCTCGCTCTCGACGAGGGCGGGATCGGCTCCTTCGGCGAGCAGGCGCAGACCCTCGACAAGCCAGCGCGCATAGACCCGGGAGGTATAGAAGCCAGGCCGGTCGGCGACGACCACGGCCACCTTGCCCAGAGCCCGGGCCAAGCCACCGGCGCGGGCCACACTGTCGGCGTCGGTGCCTGCGTGGGGGACGAGCTCGACGAGGGGCATCTTCTCGACCGGGGAGAAGAAGTGGGTCCCGAGGAACTGGTGCGGACGGGAGAGCGCCGCTGCGAGGCGGGCCACGGGGATCGCCGAGGTGTTGGTGGTGATGAGGGTGTCGGGGCCGACTCGGGCGTCGACGAGGGCGAGGGTCTCGCGCTTGAGGTCGGGTAGCTCGAGCACGGCCTCGACGACCACCTGCGCGGGTTCGAAGCCCTCCCACGCACTCGTGCCCGTCCAGCGCGCCAGCGCCTGCGGGCCGGCCGCCGCCGCCCGCTCGCGGGCGCCGCCGATCCGGGCAGGGTCGATGTCGCGAACCGCTGCGCGCAGCCCGTGCGCGACCGCAGCCGCCGCGATGCCCGCGCCCATCTGTCCACCGCCGACGACCGCGATCGCCGTCGGGGCGGTGCCCAGGCCTCGGAACCGGCGCTTGGCAGCGGTTTCGGCGTGGAAGAGGTGAATGAGGGCGGCGCTCTCGTCGCCGCGCAGGAGTGGGACGAAGAGTTCGCGTTCCCCGGCCAGGCCGGCGGCGCGGCCCTCGGACAGCCCGCGGCGCAAGAGGCCGAGAACGGCCGCACGGGCCGTCTCGCTCGGCACACGCCGCACCGCGCGGCCGGCTGCGTCGGCGGCGTCTGCACGGGCCAGATCCGGGCCGGGGTGGTGCAGCAGCGGGACCTCGCCGGTGCGCGCCGTCGCGATGGCGGTGGCGATCAGGTCGTCGGCGGGCACGACCCGATCGACCAATCCGACCTCCAGGGCGCTCGGGGCGGTGAGTGTGCGGCCGGTGACGAGCAGTTCGGCGGCCGTCTCGGGGGCCACGCGGCGCAGGATGAGCTGGGTGCCGCCGCCGGCCGGGATGAGCCCGAGGGTGGCCTCAGGCAGTCCGACCACCGCGTCTTCCGTGGCGACGATGGTGCTGGACCCGAGGACCAGTTCGAAGGCACCGCCGAGGGCATAGCCCTCCAGCGCGGCGACTATCGGCTTGGGCGTCTGGCACATCGACTCCATGAGTCGGTGGACCTTCTCGAGATAGCGCACGGTCGACTCGGGGTCCTCGGCCAGCGCGGGCAGGGTGGTGAGGTCGGCGCCGCCGCCGAAGGACCCCTCCTTGCCCGACGTGAGCACGATGCCGACGACGGCGGGGTCGAGCAGGGCCGCGTCCATGGCCGCGATGAGATCGTCGACGACGGTCTCGTCGACGACGTTCATCGTGCGTCCCGGCACGTCGAGGCGCAGCACGGCGACCCCGTCCTCGTGGGTCACCGAGATGGTGGGGTGCGACGGCAAGACGTCGGGCGGGGCCGTGGGCGACAAGGGGAGCTCCTTCTTCGGGTCGGGCGCAAACGGATGCCGGGGTCAGCCGGTGCCGAGTCGGGTGACGGGGAATCCACCCGCGTGGAGCACCATCGCCGGCAGCGGGCGGCCCATGACAGCCTCCAGCCATTCGCCGGCCTCGTGCACCGAGCCCGGGTCGAGATCGTGGGTGATCCCGGACCGGTCGAGGGCATAGACCAGGTCCTCGGTCGCGACATTGCCGGTGGCGCGCGGCGCGAAGGGGCACCCCCCGATCCCCCCGAGGCTGGAGTCGAGGATGGTCACCCCGGCGTCGATGGCGGCGAGGGCGTTGGCGACGCCGGTGTTGCGGGTGTTGTGGAAGTGTGCCCGCAGGGCGGTGCCGCCTGGCAGCAGGTCGCGCACCGCGTCGACGCGCAGGGTGACGTCGCGCGGCACGGCGACCCCGATCGTGTCGGCGAGCGAGAGCTCCGCCGGGATGCCCGCGTCGAGCACCCGCCCGCCAACCTCACGGACCACCTCGGGCGTGACCTCGCCTTCGAACGGGCACCCGAAGGCCACCGCCAGGGTGACGTTGGCCCGGACGCCGGCGTGTGCGCAGCGGGCCGCGACGGCCTGCCAGATCCGCACCCCGCCGGCGATGTCGGTGCCTTGGTTGCGACGGCTGAAGGTGTCGGTGCAGTGGACGACGGCATTGACCTCGGTGACGCCGGCGGCGATCGCCCGCTCGAGCCCGCGTTCGTTGAGCACGAGCGCGCTGTAGACGACCCCGTCGGCGGGGGAGAGCCGGGCGAGCAGCTGCTCGGCGTCGGCCATCGCGGGCACCTTGCCGGGGTGGACGAAGCTGGTGACCTCGACGTTGCGGGCGCCGAATCGTACTGCGCGGCGGACGAGTTCGTGCTTCTGATCGGTGGTCAGCAGCACGGACTCGTTCTGCAGACCGTCGCGTGGGGACACCTCGACGATTCGGATCTCAGCCATGCGCACTCCGTCGGAAACCACCGATCCGTGCTCGCGCGTCGTCGGAAGTGATCACTCCTACTTGATTGTCGGCCTCGGCGTCGAGGGCCTGACCGAGGGTGCGGGTCCAGGTCGTCGCGACCAGCCGTTTGGTGCCGGCCAGAGCGAGCGGGTTGAACGCGGCCAGGCGCGCGGCCACCTCGCCCACCCGCTCATCGAGCCGATCGTCGGCGACCACCGCGGTCACCATCCCCATGTCGTATGCCGCCGCCGCTGCGACCGGGTCGCCGAGCAGCGACAGCTCGAGCGCGCGGCGCTCGCCGACCAGACGCGGCAACAGCCAACTCGCCCCACTGTCGAGGGAGAGCCCGCGGTGGATGAAGATCTGGACGAAACGTGCGCTGTCGGCGGCATACACCAGGTCGCAGGCGAGGGCGAGGTTCGCCCCCGACCCGGCGGCGACGCCACCGACCTTGGCGATCGTGGGGATCGGCAGCTCACGCATGGCGAGCACGCACCGGTTGGACACGTCGATCCGCTCGCGCAAGGACGGCAGGTCCTCGAGCAGCCCGCCGACGTCGGATCCCCCGCAGAAGGCGCCGCCCGCGCCGGTGACGACGAGCACCCGGTCGGTCCCGCCGGGGTCGAGGTCGCCCAGTCGAGCCTCGAAGGCCGACCACATCGCGTCGGTCATCGCGTTGCGTTTCTCCGGGCGATCCATCGTGATCGTGGCGACGCCGCCGTCGCGCTCCAGCCGAACCGTCATGAGGGAGCCTTGGAGCCGTAGCTCGTCTCGAGGGTGCGTGCGACGATCTCGCGCATGATCTCGTTGGTTCCCCCGAAGATCGACTGGATCGGCGCGTCGAGATAGGCACGGGCGATGGGGTATTCGCGCATGAAGCCATAGCCGCCGTGCAGCTGAAGCCCCTCGCGGATCACCTCCTGCTGCAGCGCCGTCGTGAGCAGTTTGCCTTTGGCCGCGTCCTCGCCGGTGAGTTCGCCCTCGAGGTGCAGGGCGATCAGTCGGTCGACGAAGACCTGGATCGCGTCGACCTTGGCGCCCAGCTCGGCGAGGGTGAAACGGGTGTTCTGCAGGTCGAGCACGCGGGTGCCGAAGACCTCCCGCTGGGCGCAGTAGTCGACGGTATGCCGCAGCGCCGTCCGGGCCGCGGAGATCGCCGAGACGCAGAGCCCGAGCCGTTCCTGGGCGAGGTTGCGCATGAGCACGGTGAAGCCGTTGCCCTCGCCGCCGATGAGGTTGTCGGCAGGGACGCGGGCGCCCTCGAAGAACAACTCCGCAGTGTCCTGGCTGCGCAGCCCGATCTTGTCCAGATGCCGGCCCCGGGTGAAGCCGGGGGTCGGCTCCTCCAGGACCAGCAGGCTGATCCCGCGGTGGCGCTCGGTCGGGTCGGTGCGCACCGCGACGATGACCAGGTCGGCGTTGAGTCCGTTGGTGACGAAGGTCTTCGCCCCGTCGACGACATAGTGCTCGCCGTCGCGACGTGCCCGGGTGCGCAGCGCGGCCAGGTCCGAGCCGCACCCCGGCTCGGTCATCGAGATGGCGGCCATGTGCTCTCCGGTCACCATGCCGGGCAACCAGCGGCGGCGCTGCTCCGGCGTCGTTGCCTCCATGAAGTACGGCAATGCGACGTCGTTGTGCAGGGTGAGGCACATCCCGGAGCCGATGACTCCGGCGCGCTGCAATTCCTCGCCGATGATCGCGTTGAACCGGAAGTCCTGCGCGCCCAGGCCACCATATTCCGCAGGGACCGCCATCCCGAGGAAGCCGTTGTCGCCGGCCTTGCGGAACATCTCGCGGTCGACCCTCCCGGCCTGCTCCCACCGGTCGTGATGCGGGACGATCTCCGCGGCGACGAAGGCGCGGAAGGCCGCGCGGAAGTCCTCGTGGGTCTGATCGTAGAGATCTCGGCGCATGCGCTCTCGTGTCCTCGTGTCTTCGGGTGGCCGGCGGATGGGTGGTCAGCAGCTGGTATGCCGGGTGGTCAGCGGGCGGTCCAGCCGCCGTCGACGGTGATGACCTGGCCGGTGAGATAGCTGCTCGCGGGGGAGGCGAGCAGCAGGAGCACACCGTCGAGCTCCTGCACCTGGCCGGGCCGCCCGACCGGCAGATTGCGGCGCAGCCACGCCATGGCCCGCTCGTCGGCGAACATGGCCTCGGTCTGCTCGCTGGGGAACCAGCCCGGGGCGATCGCATTGACCCGGATCCCGTCGCGTGCCCACTCGGTGCCCAGGCTGCGCGTGAGGTTGACCACCCCACCCTTGGCCGCGGCATACGCGCTCTGGGTGACCGGCCAGGAGCCGACCAGACCGAGGATCGAGGCGATGTTGACGATCGACCCGCCGCGTCCGGCGGCCAGCATCGCGCGGGCGGCGAGCACGGACAGCTGGAAGGTGGCGGTGAGGTCGACCTCGAGGGTGCGTCGGAAGTTCTCGATCGAGGTCTCCAACGCCGGCTGGGCGTCGCCGAAACCGGCGGCGTTCACCAGCACGTGCGGCCCGCCGAGTTCCACGGCTCGCGCGACGAGCCGCTCGCAATCCTGGGCGCTCGTGACGTCGCACACCTCGGGCCGGACGCGGGGCTGCTCGGCGGCCAGCTCGGCGAGCCGGTCGGCGCGGCGCGCGGCGGCTACGACGGTCGCGCCGTTGGCGGCCAGCACGCGGCAGAAGTGCCGTCCGAGCCCGCTGGACGCGCCGGTGACGACCGCAACCGTCCCGCCGAGGTCGGCGGTGAGGGTCACGGCAACCGCTCGATGATGGTCGCGTGCGCCATCCCGCCGCCCTCGCACATCGTCTGCAGGCCGTAGCGGCCGCCGGTCCGTTCAAGCTCGTGCAGAAGGGTGACGAGCAGCTTGGCCCCCGAGGCGCCCAACGGGTGGCCCAGCGAAATGCCGCCGCCGTTGACGTTGACCTTGTCGTGGCTCACGCCGATCTCCTTGAGCCAGGCGAGAACGACGGGGGCGAAGGCCTCGTTGACCTCGTAGAGGTCGATCTCGTCCGCGCGGACGCCGAAGCGCGCCAGCCCGCGTCGGGTCGCGGGGATGGGGGCGGTGAGCATCGCGACCGGGTCGTCGCCGACCAGGCTGAGGTGGCGGATGGCCGCGCGTGGGCGCAGGCCCATCGACGCGGCGGCCTGCTCGCTCATGACGAGCACTGCCGCTGACCCGTCGACGATCTGCGAGGCATTGCCCGCGGTGACCCGCCCGGCCTCGATAAACGCGGGTGTGAGCGCGGCGAGCGCTTCCGCAGTCGTCGCGCGGATGCACTCGTCGGCGGTGAGCAGGTCGTCGTATGCCGTGACGGCGCCGGTCTCGCGGTCGCGCACCTTGCGGGGGACCGGGACGATCTCGCGGTCGAACCGGCCCTCGTCGCGCGCGCGGGCGGCCCGCTCATGGCTGGCGAGTGCATAGCCGTCGAGCTCCTCGCGGGTGAGCCCCCAGCGATCCACGACGAGTTCGGCGGACAGTCCCTGGGGCACAAGCCCGCGCACGCCGAAGGTGACCCGGTCGGCATACCGTGCCTGCATCCGCTCGCCATAGACGGCCCGGATGTCGCCACCGGGGGCGTTGGAGAACATCGGCACCGTGCTCATGCACTCGATCCCTGCCGCGACGACGACGTCCATGGTCCCGGACATGATCGCCTGCGCGGCGAAGTGCACGGCCTGCTGCGACGAGCCGCACTGCCGATCGATCGTCGTGCCGGGGACGCCCTCGGGCAGCCCCGCCGCGAGCGCGGCATTGCGGCCGATGTTCGTGCTCTGCGGGCCTACCTGGGTGACGCACCCCATGATGACGTCGTCGATCCGCCCGGGGTCGACCCCGGACCGTTCGATCAGCGCGGTGAGCGTGTGGGCCGCGAGGTCGACCGGGTGCCAGCCGGACAGCGAGCCGCCGCGTTTCCCGGCCGGGGTGCGGACGGCCTCGACGATGACGGGAACGGGCATGGCGGGTCCTTTGCTCAGGGAGGGTCAGCCCACCGGGGCGGTGAGCAGGTCGAGGCAGCCGGCCTTGACCGCTGCCTCGCGCAGTTGCGCGGGCGTGCCGCCGTCGGGGGCGGTGGCACGGGCGTGGCGGAAGTAGAGGTGGGCGTCGTGCTCCCAGGTGAATCCGATGCCGCCGGAGAGCTGCACGTATGCCGCCGAGGCCTCGACGAAGCACTCGGCAGCCTCGGCCCGGGCCAGCAGCGCGAGCGGCTCGGCCCGGTCCTGCGCTCGGTCGTGCGCATCGGCCGGTCCGTCGAGGGCTGCGGCCGCCGCCGCGACGAGCGCGCGGGCGGCCGCGACGTCGACGGCGACGGTGGCGCATCGGTGCTGGATGGCCTGGTAGGAGCCGATGAGCTCGCCGAACTGGTGGCGCAGCAACGCATAGTCGACCATGGCGGTGAGGCATGCCTGGGCGCCGCCGACCTGCTCCGCGGCCAACAACAGCCGCGCGAGGGTGACCAGCCGCGTGTATGCCGTCCGGTCGCCCGGTCGGGTGAGCGCGACGGCGGGCGCGCGGCATACCGACAGGTCGGCCCGGGGGACGACGAAGTCGATCGTCCGTCGTGGGCTGCGGGCCGTCTCCGGTGCGACGAGGACCAGCACGATCGCCGGGCCGGCCGGCAGATCCGCGGCGGCCACCACGAGGTCGGCGACGGCGCCGTGGGTGACCGCGCTCAGGGTGCCGGTGGCGGTGCCGTCGGGCCCGACTGCGAGCCGGTCGCCGGTGAGCCCGGCCAGTCCCACGACGGCAGTTCCGGCGAGGACCGCCGCGACGGAGCTTGCCACCGAGGCCGGGAGGGCATCGGGGGACAGCGCCGCGAGGCCGGCCCCCAGCAGGGCGGTGCCTCGGGCCGGGCCCGGGTGCAGGCTGGCACCGCACTCCTCGACGGCGGCGGCGAGGTGGCAGGCGCCCAGACCGAGTCCACCCCAGACCTCGGGGGCCCCGAGGGCGGCCAAGCCGACCTGTTCGGTCAGACGAGCCCAGTCGTCCCGGTCGAAACCGGCGGCCGCGAAATCGGTTCCTTCGCGCACCCCCCGGACCTGGGCGATGCCGGGCGAGCCGGCGAAGTAGGCCCGCAGTGCCAGCCGTGCCTCGTCCGGCTCGAGCGTGCTGCTCATGCGGTCTCCTCAATGGCGGCGAGGGTGTCGGGAAGGGCCGAACGCACGATCTTGCCGGTCGCCGTCTTGGGCAGTTCGTCGAGGAAGACCACCGTCTTGGGGATCTTGTAACCGGCGAGGCGACCGCGGCAGTGCTCGACGACCTGCGCGGCATCGAGGTTGCCCGACCGGGAGACGACGAGAGCCGCGACCTTGCGTCCCCAGAGCGGGTCGGGCACGCCGAAGACGGCCGACTCGACCACGTCGGGCAACTCGGCGATGACGCCCTCGACCTCGCCCGGATGGACGTTCTCGCCGCCGGTGATGATCATGTCGTCGCTGCGGCCCTCCATGTAGATGTAGCCGTCGGCGTCGACGTGCCCGATGTCGCGGGAGTTGATCCAACCGTCGACGAAGACCTTGGCGGTCTGCTCGGGTCGGCCGATGTAGTGGTTGGCCATGAACGGCGTGCGGAACCACAGCTCACCGGAGGCGCCGGCGGGAAGCGGCGTGCCGATCCCTGGCTCGCGGACCTCGAGTTCCACGCCGACTGTGCAGCGGCCAGCGGAGGCGAGCCGATGGGCATGGGGACCCTCGATCAGGTGGTCCGCCGGGGGTAGGTAGCTCACCACGCCGCCCGCCTCGGTCATCCCCATCACCTGGCAGAACTCGCAGCCGATGACCTCGAGGGCCTCCGAAAGCAGCGACACGGTGATGGGGGAGGCGCCATAGGCGATGTGGCGCAGGGCCGGCAGTGGCACTGGTCGGGCGCGCAACTCGTCGACGATCGCCCGAATGAGGGTGGGGACATAGACCGCGTGCGTGATGCCGTGCTCGGCCATGGCGGCGACGATGCCCTGGGGGCTCGGGTTGTCGATGTAGGTCTGGCGCGCGCCGTAGAGCAGGCCGTATTGCGCCCAGTAGGTCCCGGCGAGGTGGAAGACCGGGGGGATGATGAGCAGGCGTGAGTCGGTCGTGAAGCGGTGCACGACCGGCGTGCTCGCCCCGATCTCGACCGCGAGCCGGTCCTGGGGCACCGACTTGGGCACGCCTGTGGAGCCGGAGGTGAAGAACACGAAACCCAGGTCGTCGTATTCGGGTTCGAGAGGCTCGGCGGGCTCGAGGTCCGGCCACGGGTTGCTCACCGTCTGGTCGACGACCTCGACGTGGACCCCGTCCGCGGCGAGCGCGGCGGCACGATCGGCAAAGGCGGCGGAGGTGAAGATGTGGGTGACTCCGGCCTCCTGCGCGGCGGCGGCGAGGTCCCCGTCGGTCAGCCGCCAGTTGAGCCCCACGAGCCCGCCGCGGCTGCGCCAGGCACCCAGCAGGCTGATGAGGTAGCCGACGTCGTTGGTGTCGAACCAGGCCACTCGGGGAGCGGGCCCACCGGTCGCGCGGATGATGGCGGCTGCCCGGCCGGCGGCGGCGTCGAGCTCACGCCAGGTGAGCGAGGCCGTGGGTCCGACGACGGCCAGTTCGTCCGGTCGCTCGGCCGCATGTCGACGGACGGCGTGGTCGATGGTCTCCTTCGGCCAACCTGCTGCTCGAACTTCGGCTGCACTCAGAACGTGGTCCATGATCGCTCTCCCATCCACGTGGTGATGCGTTCCACAGCGGCATTCAGGTGGGGTACCTGAGCCGCACCAGAGTAGTAATGGGTGGCGCCCGGAATGGTGTGTAGCTCCTTGTCCGCATGCCCGACCGCATCGAAGAGGCGCTGCGTGTGGCTCGGCGTGCAGGCATCGTCGGCGGAGTTGCCGATGACCAGGGTCGGCACCGTCAGGTCGGCGGCGCACCGCGGGCCGTCGCCGAGTGCGTCGTCCAGGCTCCACTGCGACAGCCAGCTGCGCAGGGTGCTGAAGCGGGCCAATCCGACCGGGCCCATGTTGACGATCCGCGGGTCGCCCAGATAACACCGGCCCGGTGTGCGGTCGTTGGGGTCGATCGTCGGGTCGAGCCAACGTGGGTCGGCCATCGTGCCGTGCACGACGAAGGCGCGCTCGAGCAGCTCTTCGCCGCGGCCCCTGAGCCCGGCGAGCTCGTCCTTGACCCACGCGGTGATCCGTCGATTCCGCGCGATCTGCGCGGCCCGGTAGCGCGCGAGGAAGTCGGCCGAGTAGGGAGGCCGGTTCGGCCCCCTGGGGTCGTAGAGGTCCAGCTCGGGGTCCCGTCGGGTGGGGTCGGACTCGTCCACTACTGCCGGGTCGATCCACTCGGTGAGGGTGCCGTGCCGGCTCACGTGCGCGGCGAGGAGCATCACCCCGTCGGCCGGCGGGAGGTCCAGCCGGGTGAGATCGGGGGGGTCCCCGGCCGGGGTCGCGGTCACGGTGGCGTGCTGGGCCTGCTGCTGGTAGTAGAGCGAGAGGGCACCGCCGCCGCTCCAGCCGCCGAGGATGACGTTGCGGTAGCCCAGTCGCTCGCGGGCGTCCCGCATCGCGGCACCGAGATCCTGGACGACCTTCTCCATGATCAGCGCGCTGTCGACCCCGCGGTAGCGACTGTTGGCGTAGATCACGTGGTGACCGGCCCGCGCGAGCGCGTTGCTCATCGGGAGGTAGGCCCCGCCCCCGATCGGGTGCATGAACAGGATCGCGGTGTCCGAGGGCACCCCCGTGGGGCGCAGCAGGTAGCTCTCCAGGACGACGCTCTCGGTCACCCCACCGTAGGTGTCCCGATAGGCCGAGTCGTCCTCGAAGACGACGAGATAGGGGATGCGCTCGTAGTCGTAGGCGCTCGCGCTCACACCCGCACCTCTTCGGGGACCTCCACCGGCGTGGCCGCGATCATCACCGGCGCGGGCACCAGTCGGCGACGCACGTCGATGGCGATGACCTGCCATTCGACCCTCGCGTCCTCGTCATGGCGCCGCCGGGACCGCTCGCGAGCCCGCTCCGGTATGCCGTGGTGCATGCCTTGTGGGGCCAGCGAGATGAGGCCGGCGGGCATATCGACGCCGAAGACGCTCCCTCCGTGGTAGAAGGCGACCTCGTCGTAGTCGGCGTTGCGGTGGTACCACGGGATGCGCTCGACACCCCTGGGTCCTTCTGCCGGACGCGGCAGGAAGTTGAGCACGTAGACGCCGGTCGCCTCCATGAACAGGTGGACCGTCGGAGGCAGGTGGACGGTGTCGGAGTTGATGACGTCGTAGTCCTCGATGTTGAAGACGAAGGGCACGTTGTCGCCCTTCCACGCCTCGGCGTCCAGGGGGTGGAACGGGTAGAAGAGCGACGTGCGGCCCTCGCGGGTGCGTAGCCGCACTTCGTATTCGTCGCGGCCGTCGCCCTCGAATGCCTCCGCCTGGGGGGTGGTGACCAGCGAGGAGTCGAAGGGGAAGAAGCGACCGAGCAGGCCGCCCTTGGGAGCCCGGAACTCCTCGACGGCCTCGATGATGAGGGCGTGGGTCTGCTCGTCGGGGACCTGACGGTAGGTCGCCCCCTTGGGCAGGTAGACGTAGTCGCCCGGCCGATAGCGCAGCCGTCCGAACTCGGTCTCCAGTTCGCCGCTGCCGGCGTGGATGAACCACAGCTCGTCACCGTCGACGTTGCGCACGAGGTGCGGCATCGGGGCCTGGCGTCGGCTCAGCAGGATTCGACAGTCCTGGTTGTGGAACATGAGCAGCGGCTCGCCGGCCGGGTCGGCCTCGTCGCTCGGGTGCAGGCCGAAGGTGTCGGTGTCGACGAAGCGCAAGTCACCCTCGGTCCGGTACCGGGTCGGGTCGTTGCGCCGGTAGAGGTGCGCCGTGCGCCCGAAGAAGCCGTAGCGGCCTAGCTCGTCGTCCTTGAGGTGGCCGACGTCGCGATGGATCCGCCGGGGTGCCGGACCGCTGGTGAGCTGGATGAACGATTCCACGTCGGCTGCTCCTTGAGGGTTCTGGGATGCGTCAGGAGGCTGCCGGCCGCGGCCGGGGGAGCCCGAGCCCACGCTGGGCGATGACGTTGAGCTGGATCTCGTCGGTTCCACCGGCGATGTGCAGGGCCGGGACCCCGAGGACGAACTCGGCCCAGGCAAAGGTGTCGGGGTCGCCGGTGTCGACGACGGCCCGTTCCCCCAGCACGGCGAGGGCGAGTCGACAGATCTCGTCGGCCGCGCGCGCCATGAGCATCTTGAGGACCGATCCGCACACGGGCTCCAGGCGGTGGCTCCAGGTGGCCGGTCCGAGCGACGCGGCGGCACGCATGGCGGTCACCGCGGCGACGGTGCGGGCGACCTGTGCCTGGGTCCCGGCCGTGGCCTCCGGCTCGAGCCGGCGCACGAGGGCGACCAGGCGCTCGAGGACGTAGGGGGTCAACGGTCCGGCGACCCCGCTCATCAGGCTGCGCTCGGATCCCAGCGAGGTCGAGGCCACCTTCCACCCCTCGCCGACGCCCCCGATGCGGCAGCTGTCCGGGACACGCACGCCGTCGAGGAATACCTCGTTGAATGCGGCCCCTCCGGTCATCTGACGGATCGGTCGGACCGTCACCCCGGGGGCGTGCATGTCGACGAGGAACATCGTGAGCCCGGCATGCTTGGGCACGTTGCGGTCGGTGCGCACGAGGGCCTCGCCGACATCGGCGAGATGGCCCATCGAGGTCCACACCTTCTGGCCGCTGATGACCCAATCGTCCCCGTCGCGGACGGCCCGGGCGTTGACTCCGGCGAGGTCGGATCCGGCCCCGGGTTCGGAGAACAGTTGGCAGCCGACGAGGTCGCCGCGGAAGAGCGCCGGCAAGGTCGCCGCCTGCAGTTGCTCGGTGCCGTGGCGCAGAACCGCCGGAGCGACGATGTTGAGTCCGACGAACAACGCCTCGCGGGAGGGCAGGTCGAGCTCGTCGATCACCTCGTCGAGGACCGTGTCGTGGCGGGGGCTGAGCTCGAGTCCGCCGTGGTCGAGCGGACCGCTCGGCCAGGCCACGCCGAGGTCGAACAGCGCGGCCTGGAAGCGCCGCACCCGCGCGACCTCGTCGGTGTGCCCGTCGCGCAGCTCCTCGACCGCCGCGACTCGGTCGCCCTCGGTATGCCGTGTGCCCCCGTCCGCGAACCGCTCGCGCAGCGGGGCCAGCACCTCGCGCAGGTGCGCCGTGAATACGGCCGGGTCGGTGAGTTCGGCGCTCCTCACCCGGGTGGGGTCGGCCACCGGGGCGGACACGGCGATCACGACAGTCCGGCGAGCTTGAGGGCCAGTCCCTTGGCCCGGTCCATGTCGTAGTGCTTGCGGGCGACCAGACGCTGGGCATACAGCCCCCCGCCGGACTGCAGCATCGTCACCAGCTGCCAGCCTCCATAGGCGTCGGCGGTGTAGTCGCGAATCGCGTGGAACAGCTGGGTGCGGTATTCGCCGCTCACTCCGGGCTTGGTCGCCATGTACTTCTTCACGAACGGTCCGACCTCGTCGTTCTCCAGGTCCTTCACCGACGGTGCGGTGACGATGGAGCCGCCGCCGATGTCGTGGACGTGGCGCACCATGTGGCTGAATTCGGCTGCGGCATAGTGCTTGGCGGCGTTTGTGTAGAGCTCGCTGGGGAAGTACCACCCCTCTGGGCTCGGCTCGGCGTTGGCGATCGCCGCCTCCAGACCGGCTCGCACGAGGGTCGCGTAGATGACCATCTCGGCGATCTTCTCCCGGATGTGGGAGATCCGTTCCGTGCCGTTGGCCTCGGCGATGAGCTCGGCCAGACCCACGAGCGTGTCGCCGAACTCCGACATGTGGGCCGTGCCGCCGAGGCGCTCCCACAGGCCCAGCGAGTGGGCGAAGGTTGCCGAATGGGCGACCTCGCCGGCGAGGAAGACCCGCTCGTGCGGGACGAAGACGTCGTCGAGGATGACGAAGCCCTCGGGCATGTTGTGCGCGGAACTCGCGGGGAAGTCTTCGTGCCGATCCCGCGGGGCGTAGTTCGTGTTGACGATCTTCACCCCGGGAGCGTTGACCGGAATGGCGCAGGCGATGGCGTAGTCGTCCTCGCCGTCCTTCATGCGCTTGGTCGGCATGACGACGAGTTCGTGGCTCACGGCGGCCGCGGAGATGTGCAGCTTGGCCCCTCGGATGACGACCCCGTCGGGCCGACGCTCGACGATTCGGGTGTAGACGTCGGGGTCTTCCTGGGCCCCGGGTGCGATCCGGCGGTCGCCCTTGGCGTCGGTGATCGCCTGGACGCAGCGCAGATCGTTGCGCCGACAGTGCTCGAAGTAGTCCTCGATCCGCTGCGAGTAGTGCGGGTGGTCCGCGCGCATCCGGGCCGCTGCAGTGAGCAGCGCGAGCAGCCCCTGGCTGGTCGTCACGGTGACCATGTCCCAATGCAGGAGGGTCCCGAGCAGGCTGCGCAGGTCGTCCCGACTGCGCGGGATCGCGAAGTAGGGGCCGTTGACGTCGTCCCCGGGCTGGTAGTGGTCCGCGTAGCCCTTCTCGACCAACCGGATCGCCGTGGCGAACTGCGGATGTGAAGTGAGGTCCTTCACCTGCTCACCATCGGCGTAGATGCGCCGTCCGTCCTCGAGTGAGGCGAGGTACTGCTCCCCGGTCATCATCGGCATCGTGAGTCTCCCGTCGCTGTCTTCCCCATGAACTGAAAATGATGTTAGATTCAGAGTGGCTGTTCTGACAAGTGTCGAAAGCGAGGTGACCGGCCGTGAGCGGGTCGAGGATGGATGATGTACCCGCCATGGTCCCGAGCCGGGGACCGCAGGTCGGTGACGGAGCGGATCGGACACAGACGGATGCCAGCCAAGGGCAGGACCAAGGGCCAGCGCACCGAGGCTGCGTTCCTGGCCGCCGCGCGCGAGGTGTTCGCCGAGAAGGGTTACTTCAACGCGAAGATCTCCGACATCGCGGCCCGCGCCGGGCGTTCCCCCGGGTCGTTCTACAACTACTACGACAACAAGGAACAGCTGCTGCAGGCTCTGCTCGTGTCCTTCGGCAGCGAGGTGCTCTCCGGGGTGCTACCCAGGGGAGGGGCGTCGTCGCCGGAGGAGGGGGTGCGTGCGGCCGTCACGGCATACTGGACGACCTACAAGAGCTACCTGCCCGAGATGATCGGGTTGTTCCAGATGTCGATGACCGATGCGGCCTTCCGGCAACGTTGGCGCGAGGTCCGATCGTTGGGCATCCAGGGGGTCCTCGGTGGCCTGCAGGCGGCCGAACGCGGCGGGCAGCAGATCGGTCTGCCGCTCGAGCTGTTGGCCTCGGCGCTCGTGGGGGCGCTCGAGTCCTTCTGCTGGACCTGGCTGGCGGCGGGAGGTGACGATGATGTCCCAGCTCCCGACGACGACCTGGCCATCGACGTCCTCTCGGCCATCTGGTTCCGCACCGTCTATGGACGGCCTGCGGTCGAGCACTGACCCGGCGGGCGCGCGCGCGCCCGAGGGCACCGTGGACCCTGCCGGTCCCGTGTGCAAGGGGCCGCTCGACGGCGTCACAGTGGTGGAGTTCGGTGGCTTCATCGCCGGTCCCTTCGCCGGCCAACTGCTCGGCGACTACGGCGCGCGCGTCATCAAGATCGAGCCGCCCAGTGGCGATCCGACGCGTACTTGGGGCGTCCTTGACGACCGGGGCCAGAGCCTGTGGTGGCCGGGCATCGCCCGCAACAAGGAGTCGGTCGTCCTGGACCTCAAGAGCGAGGCCGACCGCGACGTGGCCCGCAAGATCATCCGGGGTGCCGACGTTGTCCTGGAGAACTTCGCCCCCGGTCGGATGGCCGAATGGGCGCTGGACTATGCCTCGCTCGCCCCGGAACAACCCGGTCTCATCATGGTCCACGTCTCCGGCTTCGGGCAGGACGGTCCTCGAGCGGCCGACCGCGGCTTCGGCAGCATCGCCGAGGCAATGGGCGGACTGCGGGCCTTGTTGGGCTATCCGGATCGCCCGCCGGCTCGGGCCGGGATCAGTTTCGGCGACGAGGTGTCGGGGCTGTTCGCGGTCATGGGCACGATGGCCGCGCTCGTCGAGCGGTCCCGCACCGGCCTGGGCCAGGAGGTCGACGTCGCCCTCTACGAGAGCGTCTTCGCGCTCTCGGAGTCGCTGATCCCCGACTACGCGATCGGCGGGATCACCCGGCGACGTACCGGCAGCACGTTGCCGGGGATCGCCCCGTCGAACGCCTACACCTGCCGCGATGGGGTCGAGGTGCTCATCGCCGCCAACGCGGACAGCTTGTTCCGGCGCCTGTGCGCGGCGATGGACCGACCGGATCTCGCCGCCGACCCGCGCTATGCCGACCACCAGGCGCGCGGCACCCATGCGCAGGCCCTCGACCGCGAGGTCGCCCAGTGGGCGGCCACTCTCGACGCGGCTGACGTCGAGGCTCTGCTCGACGAGTACGACATCCCGCGCGGTCGGATCTTCACGCCGGCCGACATTCTCGGGGACGAGCAGTATGCCGCCCGCAAGATGATCACTCGGGTGGTGGCCGACGGCTACGCCGACCCGGTGCCGATGCCCAGCGTCGTGCCGAAGTTCAGTCGATCACCGGGGACGATCCGAGCCGCGGGACCTCGACTGGGCGCACACACCGACGCGGTGCGGGCCGAGTTCGCCTGAACTCAGGGTGCCGCGGTGGCCGGCCGGATCCCCGGCGGCCCGCCCGCTCCCACGGCCGCCAGCCGCTCCCACAACCCCGCCCACTCGCACAACTCCACCTGGGCGACCGGGGGGAGCGGGGAGCTGTGAAGGGCTCCTGACGGGGTCAGAGTGCCGCTGCCGCGAGGACGTCCAGGGCCCGCGGCATGGCATCGGCGAGGTCCCAGACGTTGTCCACCTGGTCGGGGCAGGCCATGAGCGAGACGTCGAAGGTAGTGATCCGGCTGTCGAGGGTGATGTTGAGTCCAGAGCCGTGGGTGAGGAAGCCAAAACCGAAGTGGCGCAGGAGGCGCGCACCGGTGCAGTACTGGGCCACCCGCGCGCCGGGGACGTTGCTCACGCTGAGGTTGAACATTCCGGGGACCCGATCCATCATCCGCGTCACCTCGAGAAGGGCGGATCCGAGACCCGCTGACACGGGCGGGAGCAGCCCCGTCATGCGTTCGGTGAGATCTCCCGGGGCCAGCCCGATGGTCTGCTTCTGCAACCGCATGTCCTCCGCCGCCACCCGCAGGACCTCCATCGGGTCGGCGATGTGAACGGGCAGGGCGGTCATCACCGCGGTCACCTGGTTGGCGTCGTCGCTGCCGCCCTCCTCGCGCGTGGATACCGGCACCCCGGCGAGCAGCGCCTTGGTGGGCAGCTCCCCGCGCCGGGCGAGCCACTCCCGCAGCGCGATCGCGCACGTGGTGAGGACGACGTCGTTGATCGTCGTCCCGGTCGCCTTGCTGATCGAGCGCACCGTGGCGAAGTCGAGCTCGGTGTAGGCGACCGCTCGCCTCGACGTGATGGCGCTGCTGAAGGAGACCCGGGGGACGGTGCGCAGCCGCGGCCGCTTTCCGCCGGCGACCCAGCGGACGACTCCGGGCACCATCGCGACGATGCTCCCGCCCAGGCCGACCAGGGTCTTTGCCGTCGTCGCGGTGTCCTCGACCCCGCGCCGCAGCATGTTCAGGCTCGAAGGAGCCGCCGGGTCGGGGTGCCACGGGACCGCCGGCCCGATCTCGACGTCGTCGGGATCGGTGCTGTTGAGGATGCGGGTGATGGCCACCCCCGTGGCTCCGTCGACGGCTGCGTGATGCAGCTTGAGGGCGTGCGCGACGAGCCCGCCCTCGATCCCGGTGAGCACGTGCATCTCCCACATCGGTTTGCGTCGGTCCAGGGCGGTCTCGCAGATGGCCGAGATGGCATCGGCGAGTTGCTCCCGACCACCGGGAGCGGCGACCTCGTGCTCGAAGACGTGCCGGGTGATGTCGAAGTCGGGGTCATCGACCCAGTAGGGCCGCGCGAAGGAGCCGGGGACGGTCGCCAGCTTCTGGCGCAGGACCGGGATCTGGTCGATCTTGCTGAGCAGGAGGCGCTGGGCGTGTTCGGCGTCGAAGGTGTGCGGACTCGTCGAGGGGTCATAGACAGACACCGCGACGACGTGGAGGAATACCGAGGTGGACTCCATGCCGAGGAATGCCGCGTCGACGCCACCGAGCCTGCGCATGGTCTCTGCTCCTTCTCGAGGTTCCCACGATGTCCGTGCGTGACGACGCGCCATTCAGCTGTGGCCGGCGCTCAGCCGATTCCGCGACCTGCGAACGTCCTGCCGTGGCTGCGACCCGGGACGCGGTCCCTGCTGGAATAAACCTGAAATCAGATTTAGTATTCTAGCCGAGGGTGGGTAGGTCGGCAACCGACCCAGGGCTCAGCCAGACACATAAGGAGTGACCGTGTCCGAGATCGACGTCGGCGAGGGTCAGCCCGAGGTCCGTCCCCCGCGCGTGTGGGCTTCGCGCCGAGAGCTGCGTATGCCGTTCGAGCTGGTCAACTCGGTGGCCCGCACGAGAGTGCTGCGGGGGTGGCCCCGGGGGGATGGTCATTCGGTCGTCGTCGTGCCCGGCTTCCTCGCGGGAGCCGAGTCCACCGCCTTCCTGCGCAACCATCTCGGGCGGCTGGGCTATCAGGTCTCGGACTGGGGGTTGGGCCGCAACTCGGGGGTCACCCGGGCGCGCACCGAGGCATTCGCGCGCAGGGTCGCCGAGTTGCGCGAGCGCAGTGGGCGCAAGGTGAGCATCGTCGGCTGGAGCGCGGGTGGGATCTATGCGCGCGAGATGGGGCGGCTGCATCCCGACCAGGTGCGATGCGTGATCACCATGGTGACGCCGTTCAACGTCCACCTCACCGAGACGCCCGCCTGGAAGCTCTATCTCATGGTGAACCGCGGCTCGCACGACGAGACGCTCTTCACCGACGAGGTCGTCCGGCTCCGTGGCCGCCCGTTGTCCCTGCCGACCACGAGCATCTACACCAAGGACGACGGGATCATCGCTTGGCAGTCGTGCGTGGGCGAGCCCGGACCTCTCAACGAGGCCGTAGAGGTCAGGGGAAGCCACCTGGGTACGGTCCATCAGATCGATTCCATCCGGGTGATCGCCGACCGATTGGCCCAGCCCGAAGGCGACTGGCGGCCCTATGCGCAGGCCCGAGACTCGCACCGGAACTGACACGCCCCCGGCGGCGTGGGTGCGAAGGAGTATGCCGTTCGGCTAGGTTCCGCCCATGACTTCCGTGCGACTGCACACGATGTCGGTCGGAACGGCTGGGCCGCGAATCGCGTTCTGCCATGGGCTGTTCGGTCAGGGTCGCAACTGGCTGCAGATCGCCCGTGCCGTCGCCGGTCCGGACGAGGACCAGGCCCGCGCCCTCCTCGTCGACCTGCCCGACCACGGCCGCTCGCCGTGGACCGACCACTTCTCGCTGCAGGCCTATGCCGCGGCCGTGGGCGCCCAGCTGCGCGCGGTCGCGCCGGGGGAGCGGTGGACACTCGTCGGGCACTCCCTCGGGGGCAAGGTCGCGATGATCCTCGCCCTCTCGCAGCCCGACCTCGTCGAGCGGCTCGCCGTCGTCGACATCGCCCCCCGGCGCTATCCCTCGCACGGCTGGGTGCTCGACTACGCCGACAGCCTTCGCGCACTGCCGCTGGCCACCCTGCCCGACCGGGCAAGCGCCGATGCCCTGCTCGCCGAGTCGATCCCCGAACCCGCCGTGCGCGCCTTCCTCCTGCAGAACCTCCGTCGCGGGCGCGACCATGCCTGGCGCTGGCAGGCCAACCTCGACGTGCTCGCCGGCGATGGCTCGGGCTCCGGCGGGGTGGGGGACTGGCCGGAGGGTGACGCGACGGCGTACCGGCCCTTCCGCGGTCGGGTCGTGTGGCTGGCCGGGGCGGACTCCCCGTATGTCACCGAGGCCGACGTCGAGCCGATGCGCCGGCTCTTCCCGTTCGTCCGGCTGGTCGTCGTGAAGGACGCGGGGCACTGGGTGCACTCCGACCAGCCCGAGGTCGTCGTCGAGGTGCTCCGCCGGCTGCTGCGCCCCCGCCGACACCACTGAGGTGCCAGCCCCCCGACCTGGAAAACCTGCACAGTAAGTGCACGTTTCCAGGTCAGATCGCCCGATGTTGCGCGAAAACCGCACAGGCAAGCGCTTACTCGCGGTGACGCGAGGTGGGCGGGGCCGGCCTGGATAGGGTGCCAACCATGGCGACGGTGCTGCACCTGGTCGGCGACATCCTCGTGGGGCCGCAGGACAGCCGCCCCGAGTGTTGGGTGATCGGCGGGCAGGTGACGTATGCCGCCCCCACCGGTGCCGGTCACGACGTCCAGACGGTGCGTGGCTGGGTGCTCCCGGGCCTGGTCGACGCCCACTGCCACGTCGGGCTCGATGCCCACGGGCCGGTCGACGCGGCAACCGCCGAGGCCCAGGTTCGCACCGACCGAGACGCCGGCACCCTGCTCATCCGGGACGCCGGAAACCCCTCGGACACCCGCTGGATCGACGACCGCGAGGACCTGCCCCGGATCGTGCGGGCCGGCCGGCACATCGCGCGGACCCGCCGCTACGTGCGCAACTACGCCCACGAGATCGAGCCCGACGAACTCGTCGCGCACGTCCGGCTCGAGGCTCGGCGCGGCGACGGCTGGGTGAAGCTCGTCGGCGACTGGATCGACCGCGACACCGGAGACCTCACGCCCTGCTGGCCCCGGCAGGCCCTGGTCGCCGCGGTCGCCGCGGCGCACGAGGAAGGGGCCCGGACGACCGCCCACTGCTTCGGCGAGCAGTCCCTGCACGACTTCGCCGCCGCCGGCACCGACTGCATCGAGCACGCGACCGGTCTCGACGAGGAATCGACGCGGGCCTTCGCCGCGCAAGGGATCACGATCGTCCCCACCCTCGTCAACGTGGCGAACTTCCCCGACCTCGCCGAGCCGGCCCGGGACAAGTACCCCACCTATCACCGGCACATGCTCGACCTGCACGCGCGCCGCTACGCGACGATCGCGCAGGCCTTCGAGGCCGGCATACCCATCCGCACCGGGACCGACGCCGGCGGGGCACTCGCGCACGGCCTCATCGCCCGCGAGGCACTCGAGCTCGAGCGGGCCGGGCTGCCGCGGACGGCCGTGCTCGCCGCGGCGACCTGGGAGGCCCGGGAGTGGCTGGGCCGACCGGGCATCGAGGAGGGCGACCCCGCCGACCTCGTCGTCTATCCCGCCGACCCCCGAGCCGATCTGCAGGTCCTCGGCGATCCGGCGGCGATCATATTGCGCGGCAACCGGATCCGAGGCGGCCGTCGGCCGGCGCCGTGAGGTCCGAGCGGAACGCCCCATCGCCCTCGGTCCGGGCGCATACTCGTGTGACGGAGGTGGGACTCGTGGGCAGGTCAGGGGCGGCGCGCACGGTCCTGGCCGTCGTGCTCTCGGCACTCGCGGCCTGCTCGGCCCCCGCCTATGTCATCGGCGATGCCCCGCCCGGCGATCGGCGCAGTACCCCCGGGGTGAGCACGGCCCGCCCGATCACCGCGGCCCCCGGCGTGAGCTTCTCCGCCCGCCCGGGCGCGGTGGAGGGGGCGCTGGCGGCATACCGGGGCTTCCTCTCGACGACCGCGGTCGCGGCGGCGAGCCCACCGGCCGCCGGACGGCCGTGGCCCAAGGGAGGCGACGTCACGGCATACTCGGTCGATCCCGCGCGGGCCGCCGAGGTCACCCAGCTGCACGCGATGGCGCAGCGGGGGGAGCATTTCGTCGGAGTACCCATCGCGCCACGGCCGATCGCGACCGTCACCGGGACCGACCGCGTGCAGGTGCTCGACTGCCCCGTCCCCTCGCAGGGGTGGAGGCTCGTGGCCCGCGACGGTTCGACGGCCTGGTCGCCGCCGGCGGGCTGGGCCCCGCAACCCAATCCCATCGAGGCGACCCTGGTCTTCCGGGACGGGCGCTGGGCGGTCGCCAAGCTCGTCGTCGACACGAGCCGCACGTGCACGCCCTGAGCCGACTCCCACGAGGCCCGGCCGCGGCCCGGGTGGCATGCCGGACCCCCCGGGTCTGGCACAATGGTGCGCCGTACCCGACGGGCTGCGGCATCTGCTGCGGGCCCGGGCGCCTACACACCGAGTCCCGGCACCCCGGAGCGACCTGCCCCGGTCTGGCCGTGCTCACGAATGCGAAAGCAGGACATCGCTCGTGTCTGTGAAGATTCGTCTCAAGCGGATGGGCAAGATCCGCGCCCCCTTCTACCGGGTCGTCGTCATGGACAGCCGCACCAAGCGTGACGGCCGGGCGATCGAGGAGATCGGGAAGTACCACCCCACCGAGAACCCGTCGGCCATCGACATCGACTCCGCCCGCGCCCAATACTGGCTCGCGCAGGGCGCCCAGCCCACCGAGGCCGTCGAAGCCCTGCTCAAGGTGACCGGCGACTGGCAGCGGTTCAAGAAGATCGACGGCGCCGCCGGCACCCTCCAGGTCGCCCCGCGCAAGCCGAGCAAGAAGGAACTCTACGAGGCCGCGGTCGCCGCCGCCGGGAAGAACCTCGAGCTCAAGGGCGCCGCGGTCACCGCTCGCAAGCGTCCGACCAAGGCCGAGGCCGCGGTCGCCGACGTCACCGAGGCGCTCGCCGAGAAGCCGGCCGCAGACGGTGGCTTCGGCGCCGACTCGGCGGCCCCGCTCGCCGACGGCAGCGCCCCGGCCGGCTTCGCGATCAAGGGCAACAAGGACTCGATGAAGTACCACGAGCCCGACGGCCAGTGGTATGCCGCGACCGTCGCCGAGGTGTGGTTCCGCACCGCCGAGGCCGCCGAGGCCGCCGGCTTCGTCAAGGCCGGAGCCTGACCGTGCTCGAGGAGGCCCTGGAACACCTCGTCAAGGGCATCGTCGACCAGCCCGACGAGGTCGTCGTCCGGCGCAAGGAACTGCGCCGCGGAGACCTGCTCGAGGTCCGGGTGCACCCGGACGACCTCGGTCGGGTGATCGGCCGCAGCGGCCGCACCGCGAGCGCCCTGCGCACCGTCGTGAGCGCGCTCGCGGGCGGGGCCGGGGTCCGGGTCGACATCGTCGACACCGACCGCCGCTGAGTCGACTCCGCGTGCGGCGGTCGCCATGAGCCACGTCGTCGCCCGGATCGGCAAGCCGCACGGCGTGCGCGGCGAGGTGACCGTCCAGACGCACACCGACGACCCGGCCCTCCGCTTCGCCGTCGGCACCGTGCTGCCCACGCGCGCCGCGGGCGGCTCGGGTGTCCCGCGTCGCCTCACCGTGCGCTCGTCGCGGCTGCACAACGGCACCTGGTTGCTCGCCTTCGAGGAGATCCCCGACCGGACCGGTGCCGAGTCGTTGCGCGGCACCCGGTTGCTCACCCCCGCGGGGGAGGAGGAGTTGCTCGAACCGGACGAGGGCGGCGACGCCTGGTATGCCGAGCAACTCGTCGGGCTGACAGCCTTCCGTCCGGACGGCAGCCTCGTCGGCACGGTGAGCGGCCTGGACATCGGCCCCGGCCAGGACCGGCTCGTGCTCACGCTCACCGGCGGCCGCACGGCATACGTGCCGTTCGTCGCGGCACTCGTGCCCGAGGTCGACGTGGCGGGCGGGCGGGTCGTCATCGACCCGCCTCCCGGGCTGCTGGAGCTGTGAGGCGTGATCCGGATGCGCATCGACGTCGTGACGATCTTCCCCGACTATCTCGCGCCGCTGCGGCTCTCGCTCATCGGCAAGGCGGTCGAGTCAGGCCCGGTCGACCTGCGGGTGCATGACCTGCGCGAGCACACCCACGACCGGCACCGGACGGTCGACGACACTCCCTATGGCGGGGGAGCGGGGATGGTGATGCGGCCCGAGCCGTGGGGCGAGGCGCTCGATGCACTGGTCGCCTCGGCGCCGGTCGCCGGCAGCGTCCCGCGGCTGCTCGTGCCCACCCCCTCCGGTATGCCGTTCACCCAGGCGATGGCGCGCGAGCTCGCCGGGGAGCCGTGGCTGGCCTTCGCCTGCGGGCGTTACGAGGGCATCGACGAGCGGGTGCTCGTGGACGCCGCGACCCGGATGACCGTCACGCCGGTGTCGCTCGGCGACTACGTGCTCAACGGGGGCGAGGTCGCCGTGCTCGCCATCGTCGAGGCCGTCGCCCGGCTGCTGCCCGGTGTGATCGGCAATGCCGAGAGTCTCGTCGAGGAGTCGCACGAGGACGGGCTGCTCGAATACCCGGTCTATACCAAGCCGGCGTCCTGGCGCGGGCTCGACGTGCCCGAGGTGCTGCTGTCGGGCAACCACGGCGCGATCGCCGGATGGCGGCATACCCAGCGGCTCGAACGGACCCGCGCCCGGCGTCCCGACCTGTTGGACTGAGGCTGCTCGCGGGGTCTCTCATACGGTCACCCTCCCCGCTATGCCGAACGTGCGTCCTCGCGCACGTTCGGCATAGCGCTGCGGGGTCTGGCCGCGGGAGCTGTGGATATCCCAGCAGCCGTGCGACCCCGATCGGGCACCCTGGTACACACGGCCGGCGCACCACCTCCCGGTGCGCCGGCCGACCCGGCCCCTCCCGGTGCGCCGGTCGACTCGGCCCCTACCGGTGCGCCGGCCGGTGCCCGTGAGGGGAGGCATCAGGGGGACGCGGTGACGAGCAGGCAGGCCATCGAGCGGGCCAGACGCGCCCGTATCGCGACCGAACTCGCGGCGATCCACGGTGGGGTCGTCCATCGTCGGGACCTGGCCCGCGCCGGGGTGGACCGGTTCGGGATCCGCACCGAAGTGGCGGCGGGGCGCTGGGCGCTGGCCGGACGGCATACCGTCGTGGTGGGAGCGCCGGCCCCCGCCGGGATCGGACGCGGCTGGCAGGCGGTCTGGGAATCCGGCTCGGGTGCGGTCCTCGACGGCGCGGCCGCCCTCCTGGCCGCAGGACTCACCGGCTTCGAGCCGGCAGCCCTCGACGTGTGGGTGCCTCCACGCAGCACCGCCCGGCCGATGCCGGGGGTCACCCTGCATCGCTACCGCGCGGCCCCGTGGGTGCGGGTCGGCGGGCTGCCGCGGGTGGTCCCGGAGTGGGCGACGATCCACGCCGCGCAGTGGGCGGTGAGCGATCGGCAGGCGGCGCTGCTGGTCTGCCTGCCAGTGCAACAGCGGCTCGTGCCACCCGACCGACTGCTGGCGGCCTGGGAATCGGTCGGCCGCTCTCCGCGACGTGAGGTGCTCTCGGCGGTGATCCCCGACGTGTGTGACGGGGCTCAATCGCTCGGCGAACTCGATTTCGGGCGATGGTGCCGGCGTTATCGCCTGCCGCGGCCTCGGCGCCAGACCTTGCGGGTGCTCGACCGCGGCCGTGCTTCGATCGCCTTTCTCGACGTCGAGTTCGACGGTCTCGTCGTCGAGATCGACGGGGCCCAGCATCTGTTCGGGCTCACGCCGGTCGAGGATGCCCTGCGCGCCAACGACCTCGTGCTAGCGGGCAAAGAGCGGGTGCTGCGCCTGCCCGTCCTGGGCCTGCGGCTGGCCCCCGACGCGTTCATGGCCCAGGTCGCCCGGGGCCTGGGACTTCCCGCTATGCCGAACGTGCGCGAGGACGCACGTTCGGCATAGCGGGAAGGGAGGGAGACAGGGAGGGAGACAGGGGAGGGAGAGGTGGGTGTCGGTGCCCCATCGATTTCCCCGGGGCCCCGGGCTCTGGCACACTTGGGAGGTTGCCATCCGGCACCAGAGCAGCCCCTGCCACAGGGGGAGCGAAGCGGACCACTCGGACACCGGGAGGGCCGACGCGCGGCCGGCCGGACGGCATACGACAGACGACACCACCCGAGGCGACCTGTGGCGCCACGAGAAAGCGAAGCGACCATGCACCACCTCGACGACGTCGACGCCGCGAGCCTACGCTCGGACATCCCCGCCTTCCGCGCCGGGGACACCCTCAAGGTCCATGTGAAGGTCATCGAAGGCAACCGCTCCCGGATCCAGGTCTTCCAGGGCATCGTCATCCGCCGTCACGGGTCGGGCGTGGGCGAGACCTTCACCGTCCGCAAGGTCTCCTTCGGCGTGGGCGTCGAGCGGACCTTCCCCGTGCACACCCCGATCATCGACAAGATCGAGGTGCTCACCCGCGGCGACGTGCGCCGCGCCAAGCTCTACTACCTCCGCGACCTGCGCGGCAAGGCCGCCAAGATCAAGGAGAAGCGCGAGAGCGTCACCAAGTGACGCGCGCGACGGGGGGCAGCGCGGCGTGACCTCGGGACCCACGGGCGACGACACCGAGCACGGCTCCGGTGCGACCGGGTCCGGGGCGTCCGGGTCCGGTGCGTCCGGCTCGGCTGCGTCCGGCTCGGCTGCGTCGGGCTCCGGTACGTCGGGCTCGGCCGGCTCACCCGGGCCGTCGGCCCGTCGGCCCGGCTCGTTCCTCACGACCCTGGGCGTCGCCTTCCTGGTCATGCTGCTGGTGCGGGGGCTGCTCGTCCAGTCCTTCCAGGTTCCGTCGACCTCGATGGAGCCGACCCTCGAGCCCGGCGACCGGATCCTCGTGAGCCGCCTCACCCGTGGCCCCTCGATCCAGCGTGGCGATGTCGTCGTCTTCGACGGCACCGGCACGTGGGGGCCGCCGGGGGGAAGCACGAGCACCGGCAGGGGTCTCGGCCAGTTCGTGCGGTCGATGCTCAGCCTCGTGTCCCTCGGCTCGGGTGCCGACTACGTCAAGCGCGTGATCGGCGTGCCCGGCGACCATGTCGTCTGCTGCGACGCCGACGGGCGGCTGCGCGTCAACGGCGTGCCGGTCGCCGAGCCCTACCTCTACCCCGGCGACGCGCCCTCGAACCAGCACGTCGACGTCGTCGTGCCGGCCGGGCGGATCTGGGTGATGGGCGACCACCGGTCGGTCTCCGCCGACTCGCGCAGCCACCTGGGCAGTCCCGGGGGCGGGATGATCCCGCTCGACGATGTCGTCGGCCGGGCGTGGCTGCGCTACTGGCCCACGGATCGGTTGGGTACATTGACTCCGGCACCGACCCTCTCGGACCTTCCTCTCCCGAAGGCGACCTCGAGCCCATGACCGACATCCCGGACGCGCCCGGCGGCTCCGGCGCGCCCGGCGGCTCCGGCGCGCCTGGCGGCTCCGGCGCGCCCGGCGGCTCCGGCGCGCCCGCGACCGGTGGCCCGCTCCCCGAATCTGCAGGCACGGCGGCATACCCTCCGGCGACGGCCGTGGCTCGGGTCGGGACCAGGGCCGAGGCGCGCGCGGCCGCCGCGCGCGAGGCTGGTCGAAGTCGCCCGAGCGAGGGCGCCGAGACCGCCGAGGCCCGGCCCGGTCCGGCCGCTCGATTCCTCCACGCGGTGTGGACCGGGGTGCGCGAGACCGTCGTCGTGCTCGGCCTGGCCATGCTCGTGTCGCTCCTCGTGAAGACCTTCCTCCTGCAGCCCTTCCACATCCCGTCCGGGTCGATGGAGAACACCCTGCTCAACGGCGACCGGGTGGTCGTGAGCAAGCTCACCCCCAAGGCCGTCGCGCTCCAGCGTGGCGACATCGTCGTCTTCGCCGACCCCGACCACTGGCTCGGCGACCTGCCGCCCGCGGACTCCTCGTGGCTGCATCGCTCGCTCGTCTTCCTCGGGCTGGCACCCGACGACTCCCAGGAGCACCTCATCAAACGGGTCATCGGGCTGCCCGGCGACAAGGTCGCCTGCTGCGATGCCCAGGGCCGGGTGACGGTCAACGGTGTGCCGATCGACGAGACCTACCTCAAGCCGGGCGACACCGCGGGCGGTGGACGGGCGCCGTTCGCGATCACGGTCCCTGTGGGCCGGGTCTGGGTGATGGGCGACCACCGCAGCGACTCGGCCGACTCGCGGCTGCACGACGACGGAACCGGCGCGACGGGCTCGGTGCCCATCGACGACATCCGGGGCCGGGCGATCCTCGTGGTCTGGCCCGTCGACCGCTTCCGTTGGCTGAGCGTCTCGGACTCCATCTATGCCGGCATCCCCGCCGCCACCGGTCACTGACCGACCTTCCTCCATGCCGTCGCGCACCGCCCCGGCACGGGCACCGCGCCGCGCCGCCGTGCGTCGCGCCGGGACCCCGTCGCTGCGGGTCGAGCGGGGCCTCCAGCGGGCCGGCTACCGGTTGCTCGCGGGGATGGACGAGGTGGGCCGAGGCGCGTTGGCCGGGCCGGTGTCCGTCGGGGTGGTGCTCATCGACGAGGCCTGCCGCAGCGCCCCGCAAGGGGTGCGCGACTCCAAGTTGCTGACCCCCGACGCGCGGGTGCGGATGGCGCCCCGGATCCGGCGGTGGGCGCACGCGCACGCGGTTGGCCACGCCTCCCCGGCCGAGATCGACGAGATCGGCATCATCGCGGCGCTGCGGTTGGCCGGCACGCGCGCCCTCGCCCAGTTGCCTGTCGTGCCCGACCTGGTCGTCCTCGACGGCAACCACGACTGGCTCACCGCTCCCGAGGAGGTCGGCCTGTTCGCGTTCGTCGAGGAGCCGGGCCGGCCGGGAGCGGCCGCCACGCCGCCGGTGACGACGATGGTGAAGGCGGACCTGCGCTGCTCGTCGGTCGCGGCCGCCTCGGTCCTGGCGAAGGTGGAGCGCGACGCCCTCATGGTCGCGCTGGGAGGCGAGCACCCGGCATACGGCTGGGAGGTGAACAAGGGGTATGCCGCGCCCGAGCACCGCGCAGCGCTGCGCCGGCTGGGGCCGAGCGTCCACCACCGGGTCTCCTGGCGACTGCTCGGGGGCGAGCTCGAGCCGGGGTCGGGGGCGTGCCCGGACCAGCCGGCCGTGGTAGAACGGGACGACCCGACCGGCGATGCGGAGTGCAGGCGATGACCAGGCGTGACCGATGAGCGCTGAGGACCTCGAGAAGTACGAGACGGAGCAGGAGCTCGCGCTCTACCGCGAGTACCGCGACGTCGTCTCCTTGTTCTCCCATGTCGTGGAGACCGAGCGGCGGTTCTACCTGTGCAACTCGGTCGACATGAAGGTCCGTTCCGACGGGGGCGAGGTCTTCTTCGACGTGACGATGCACGACGCGTGGGTGTGGGACATCTACCGTCCTGCGCGGTTCGTCAAGTCGGTGCGCGTGGTGACCTTCAAGGACGTCAACATCGAGGAACTGCCCAAGAGCGAGCTGCGTCTGCCCTGAGCGGGTTGGTGCGACCGGGCTCTATCACGTCGCTGCCCTGGACAAAACACCCACATGGGTCATGTCCTGACTAGTCCGTCTTGGCGGGTGCCGAGGCTGTCAATAGTCTCAATTGGTCATTGTCGGCGGTCCCGGCGGGCGCCGAGACTGGGCGGGCACAGCAATCCGGCGGTTTCGGGGCCGCCTGCAGACGCCCAGCCCGCACTCTCCCCAAAGGTGGTCGTGTCCCGTCACCCTTCCCGAGAAGTGGCTCGTATCCGAGCCACCTTGGCTGGTGTGCGCCCTCGCGCCGGGACCGTCGTCGCCGCCGTCTGCGTCGCTCTCGTGGGTGGTCTGCTGGGTCCCGTGGGGTCAGCGGCGGCCAGCGCGACAGCGGCTGGGGCCGCTGTCGCACCCTCGACCGCCACCACGGACACGACGTCCGCGACCTCCGCGACCGGCTCGGGCGCCCCTGCTGCCCCGTATGCCGTCGAGTTGCGTGCTCCGGTATCCGTCCGGGTGACCATCGGGACACGTGAGCAGGCGCGCCGGGCGATCGACGCGGTCCTCGGAGCGCAACGCGCGGCCGACGCGCGCCGCCAGGCTGAGGCTCAGGCCAAGGCTCGAGCGGCCGCCGCGGCCCTGGAGCAGTCGCGCCGTGCCAGAGAGGCCCAGCAGGCCGCCGACGCCAAGATCCAGGCCGCCCTGCAGGCCCTCGCCCGGGCATTGTCGACCAGCCAGTGCACGACCGTCGGCGGCACCAACGGCACGCCGGCCACCGTGTCCTGCCCCCTGGCCGACGGCGCCGGGGCGACGGTGACGGCCGGCGGCTCGGCGACCCAGCAGCCGCTGCGGGCCGCGGTCGGCGGGGCCGACACGGCATACGTCCGCGGACCGGAGGCGGCGGCACCGAGTCGGCTCGACGACGCGACGCTGGCTCGGGTGGCAGCGCTCGTGGCGACCGAGTGGCGTTCGCGGGGAGCCGACCTCACCGGTGTCCGGGTCGCCGTCGCGGAGCTGTCCGGCACGATGCTCGGCTCGACGACGGGTCGCGAGGTCCTCGTCGACGTCGACGCCGCCGGACTCGGGTGGGATCGGGTGGACCTCGCGAGCGTGCTGCGCCACGAGTTCGGGCATGCGCTCGGACTTGGCCACGCCGAGACCGGTGTGATGGCGCCGAGCCTGCGGCCCGGCGAGCGGGTGCTGCTCGACCGCGGCATCGCCACCTGCGGGCCCGACCACGCTGCCGCGGCTGCGCTGCTGGCCGGTGGAAGCATGCCCGCCGACGACCCCGCGCCCACCTCGACGGCCACCTCGACGGCCACACCGACCACGCCGACCGCGACGGCCGAGCCGACGTCCTCGGCACCCACGTCCACGTCCGAGACCACGAACGCCCCCGAGCCCACTGCCACCACCGCGACGAGTGCCCCGACCGCGACGAGTGCCCCGACCGCGACGAGCATCGCTGCGGAACCGCCGACGGCCGATCCCACCGAGTCGACCATCGCCGAGTCGACCATCGCCGAGTCGACCATCGCCGAGCCGGCCGACGCCCCGTCCGGTACCGCCGCCGAGGCAGGCGACACCCTCGCCCCCGCATCGGTCGTCGAACCGACGGGGCCCGTGTGGGTCCTCGAGGGCGACGTGCTCGTGCTGGATCTCGGAACCGCCGCCGAGTCGGCGGACGCCCCGGCGCAGGCCGGCACCGTCCGCTTCGTCGAGCTCACCGGCGAACTCGTCTACGCGTGGGTCGGCGGGGAGATCCGCCACGCGGTCGGCCAGTACACCCGGCTGCGCATCCGTGGCGGGACAGCACGCGACGCCCTCACCGTCGACCTCACCGCGTGGCCGCACGGACAGCAGGCCCTCGACGTCGAGGTGAGCAGCACCCTCGCGTCGGTGAGCGTCACGGGCAGTTGGTCCGAGGCGGGGGTCGAGTCCGACGAGGACGAGCGCATCCTCGTCCGGTCCGCCGACAGCTCCGTCGCCATCGCCGCCCCGAAACTCCTCGCCCTCGTCCAGGTCGCCCTGGGCCGCCTCTCCCTGCTGGGATCGCTGCGGCTCACCGGCACCGACCTGACTCTCGCGGCGCAGGAGATCGATCTGGCCGGACGGGACATCGACACGACCGCGGCCGAGCGGGCGGGCGACATCACCCTCACGGCCTTGGCCGAGGGCGACCATGCGAACGCCGTGGTGCGCGGCAGCGGGGGATCCCTCACGGGTGGCGCGATCCGCGTGACGGCGACGGCCCGGTCCGACGCCGACGCGAACGCGGTCATCGACCTCACCGACCTGCAACTGTCCGCGATCGGTGACATCGCTCTGCTGGCCTCGGCCAGTGTCCGCGCGACGGCAGCGGTCGCCCAGATCTCGACCACGGCGCGCAGCTCGCTCGGTGGCCGTTCCACCGCGACCGCCGGCGGGCAGGTGTTGCTCGGCGCCTCCACCGAGTCGGTCCTGTCGGTCAGCTCGGCCGGTGCCGCGGCCCTCGGCGTCCGACGCGTCACCGTCGCCTCGCTCGGTGGCCGGACGAGCGTGGACGCCGCAGACGTGCGCGTGCGGGCCGAGTCGCTCGGGAGGCTCGACCTGGCCGTCGACCTGCGCACCCCGACAGGTGCCCCCGCCGGCATCGAGGCCCTGCTCGCATCGGCCCGGCAGGCAGGTGGCGCCCACGTGCGGCTCGACGCCGTGACCGAGGCCGTGCTCGCCGGGGTCCTCGCGCTGCGGGTCGCCCACACGAGCGTCGAAGCCGTGAGCGACGACGACGAGGCGCTGCGCGCGCTCGCCGACCCGAGGTCGGGCAGCGCAGTCCTGCAGCGCTCCACGCACACGAGCGCGCGGGTCGGCACCGGGGCGATCGTCGACCTCGCGGGTGGAGATCTGGCCCTCACGGCGACCAGCCGGGCGCGGACCGAGGTCGGCGGCGCCGCCCTCACGGCCCTCGTCGGCAGCAGCGACACCGAGGCGAGCATCGACACCGACTCCGCCGTCACCGGCGCGGCGACCCTGCGTCTCGATGCGACCACGCGTGAATCACTCGCGACCCGGGCCGCCGTGGCCCTCACCTCGTCGATGGCCCGCACGGCCGCCACCGTGGCGGCCGGCAGCCCGCTGTTCACGGCCGGTGACGTGTTCCTCACCGCGACCCTCGACGCCACTGCCAGCGCCACCGGCGCGGGTGCCGGTCTCGCCCTCTCCGACCATTCCGCCGTCGCCGATGTGCGCCGCGCCCTCGACGTCGCAGGAGCGCTCAACCTCGCGGCCACCGGGGTCTCACGCACGAACAGCTTCACCGGCGCCTCTGTCCTCGCACCGACGCCGGCCGTGGCGCTGCTGAGCCCGGCCCTCGGTGGGCTCGCCTCGGTGCCGGTCGCCCTCCCGGTCACCCTCGGCTCGCTCGCCCTCACGGCGGCAGCCTCCACCGTCCGGGTCGCCCTGCCCGACGCGCTGCCCGTCACCTCGCGCGGTCCCCTCAGCCTGGTCGCGCTCGCCGGTGGCGGCGCGGGTGCGGTGACCAGTGGCGCGGGCTCCGGCGGCACCGTCGAGTCGCTCGCTCTCGACCTGGCGCGCCAGCGGGCCGTCGTCGAACTCGGCAGCGTCCCGCGCGCCCGTCGCGACCTCACGGCATACGCCGGTCGTGGACCTCCGGCCGCGGACGAGTTCATCGCGTTTGCCCCCACCGGATCGGTCTCCCTGCTCCTGCTCGACCGGACCGCACAGGTCCGCACCCCCGACGAGCCCCCCGCACAGCGCGCGGCCAGCTGGCCCCCTGCGGGAGCGGTGCTCGTCACCGCCGCACTCGGCGGCACCCTCTCCGCCGACGCCGCCACTCTCACCTTCGCGCCCGGGTCACTTCCCGCCGATGCGTGGGTCACGATCACGCCGCGCGCGGCCCGCGTGCCCGGCCTGCGGGTGACCTCGGCGGTCTTCGACCTGCATGCCTACGACGCGCGTGACGGCTCGCCGATCCACCTGTTCCGCCTCCCCCCGATGCTCACCGTCGCGGTCGGCCCCGAGGCGGCCGGGTCCCGGATCTACTTCGTCGCCGAGGACGGGCGCCTGGAGATTCAGCCCACGCGCTTCGACCCCCTCACCGGCACGCTCACGGCCTCCCTGCCGCACTTCAGCGCCTACACCACCGGCAGCCCGCTCGACACTCTGGTCAGCGCGATCGTCGGTGCGCTGCCCACGGCGCCCAGTGCCGCGACGAACACGTCGATCCCCGACATCGTCCTCGGCGGCGGCATCTCGATCACCGGAGCGAGCATCGCGACCGGCCCGCTCACGGGGACCGCCGCGTCCGTCACCGGCACCGCCACCCTTACCGGCACGCTCACCATCGAGCAGACGAGCGGCAGCTGGACGGTCTCGGGCACGGCCGGGATCACCGTGACCTACACCCTCACCGCCGACGCCCCCGACCAGGGCACCGTGGGCCTGAGCGTGACCGGTCTCGCGCTCACCGTGAGCTCGGGCGGGGTGGTCGCCGCATCGATCTCCGCGGCGAGCGCGACGCTCGACGGCGCAGCCGGGGCCACCGGTGCCTTCGCCCTCACCGCAACCCAGGTGAGCGCGAGCGTCGGAGCGGGGCTGGTCGCCTTCTCCGACGCAGACCTCTCGTTCAGCCTGCTCGACGGTGCCTTCGACTTCAGCCTCGTCAACGCCACGGTGAGCCTCGGGTCGGTCGGCTCGGGTACCCCGCCGGTCGTCCTCACCGGCGTGTCCCTCGCCTACGCCGACGCCACCGGCCTCACCCTCGCCGGCAGCCTCGCCCTCGAGCTCACGACCGGCTCGTGGCGTCTGGCCGTGTCTGGGACCCTGGCGAGCTACGACGTGAGTGCGGGCGGTGTCTCGCTCACCGGTCTCACCGTGACTGCCGCCTCGGGCGGGACCGACGTCCTCACGATCACCGCCGCCTCCGCGGTCTTCGCGCGCACGGCCGGGGACCACACCTTCACCGCGACCGGGGTCGCGGCGAGCTTCGGTGCTCCGGTGGCCGTCACGGTGGCAGGCGGCTCGCTGCGCGTGGTGAGTCGTGCGCTCACCGGCGACATCGACGTCGCCGTCACCGGCGGCGCGGTGAGCATCGCCGACGCCGACGCCACCGGCGTGGCGCTCACCGACGTCCGCTTCGCCTACACCGGCTCCGGCGGTGCCACCCTCGGCGGCACGATCACCGTGTCCCTCGCCGGACAGTCGCTGACCGGCACCTTCGACGCCGTCCGCGACGCCTCCGCGCTCACCGTCACGGTGACCCAGGTGCGGCTGAGCGTCGCCGCCGGCACGGCCCAGAGCATCACCCTCCTCGACGGCCACGGCAGCCTGGTCCTCGACGGCGACGGACTGCGCGGATCCTTCGGTGCGACCGTCGTGGCCACCGGCCTCGTCGAGGGCACCGCGGCCGGCACCGTCGCCTTCGACACCAACCCCGCGACGGCATACCTGCGGGTCACGCTCGCCACCCGCGGGCTCGCGCTCTTCCTCGGCAGCGGCGGTCGCGGGGTCTCGGTGAGCGACGCGTCGGTCGCCCTCGTCGTGTCCGCACACGCGGGGACGACCGAGTATGCCGTGGACGCGAGCGGTGCCGTCGCTCTCGTCGGCTTCCCCGCGACCCTCACCGGCATCGCTCGGATCCGGGTGAGCACCTTCGCCGGCGCGGTCCAGGAGGAGATCACCCTCGCCGACGGCAGCGGCATCCTCGCGGTCGACCTGCCGGCCGGGCCGATCGAGAGCGTCGAGGGCAGCGGACTCACCCTTGCCGTCCTCGGCCAGGCGCTGAGTGCCACGCTGGCGTTCACGCGCACCGCCACGGGCTTCACGGTCACGGTCGCCGACCTGCACCTCGCCCTCGGCGGTGCCGTGAGCTTCACGAACTCCGGGGACGCGGGCGCGCTCACCTTCGGCGCGACCACGGTGAGCGGCACCCTCACGGGCGACTTCGCCGTCACCCTGCCGGGGGTCAGCCTCGGCAGCGGGTTCAGTCTCGACGTGCTCACGAGTTCGGTCGTCGGCGACCCCCAGCACGTCCGGCTGGTCGCCGGCCCGACCACGCTCACCGTGCTCGGCACGAGCATCGACGCGAGCGCGCTGCGCATCGAGCGCACGACGGCCGGCGGCGTGACGACGACCTCGCTGGCGATCGAGGGCGGTGCCTTCGCGGTCACCTCGGGTGCGACGACGCTCCTCTCGGTGAGCGCGATCACCGGCGCGCTGGTGATCGCGGGTGGCGCGGTGCAGGGTTCGCTCGCCGCCACGGTGACCTCGGGCGTCGCGGGGATCGCCTTCGGCGCCTCCGTGCAGCTCGACATCGACACCGCCGCGCCCTTCCTGCGGATCGCCGTCACGGGAGCCGCGCTCACCGTCGGTGGGCTCACGGTCACCGCCGACCTCGTCGTGTCCCGCGGCGTCGCCGCCGACGGGACGACGACGCTCACCGTCGGTCTGGCGGGTGGGTCGCTCACCATGGCGCCGTTCGCGCTCACCGGCCTGGCCGGCGCGCTCGTCGTCACCGGCACGGGGTATGCCGCCTCGCTGCGCGGCACGCTCGCCCTCACCGTCCCCGACGTCACCCTGGCCGGCGACCTCACGGTCCTGGTCAACACCACGGGCGCCGCGGTCGACACGGCGGTGCGGGTCGGCGGCAACGACCTCGCCCTCGTCGCTCCCGGCGGCGCGGCATACCTGCGGCTGGTCGGCACGAACGTGCACCTCGGGGTCCTCGGGCAGACGCTCACCGGCGACATCTCCGTCGAGCGGGCCGCCGCGACGAAGATCACGCTCAGCGACGCCACCTTGCTGCTCGGCGGCGGGGTGGTCTCGCTCACCGGTGCCACCGCTGAGTTCACCATCGACGCCGCCGGCGTGGACGGCGGCTTCTCCGGCACCCTTGCCCTCGCCCTGCCCGGGGTCGCCCTCACCGGCACGGTCACCGCCGAGGTCGACACCGCCGCGGGCACGGTGCGGATCGGCGGCACGGCGCTCACCGCCACCATCGGCGGCGTCGAGCTGCAGGGTGAGCTCTGGGTGGCACGCAGCGCGACCGGGACCGTCCTCACCCTCACCGGCGTCGGGCTCGACCTCGGCGGCTTCGTCACCGTGACCGGGGCCACCGGCAGCTTCAGCGTGGACGCGGCCGGGGTGTCCGGGTCGATCACCGCCACCGCGAGCATCGACATCGCCGACCTCACCGGGTTCGGTGCCACCGCGACGGTGGGCATCGTGGTCGACAGCGCCGCCGGGCTGCTGCGGGTCACCCTCACCGGCGTGGACCTGCAGGTCTCCACGCTCGGGCGGATCACCGGCGACCTCACCGTGGAGCGCTCGATCGCCGACGACGGCAGCGCCCGGATCGTCGTCGGGCTCGCCGGGGTCACGGCATACCTCGGGACGTCGACCACGGCCGCGCTCTTCAACGGCACCGGTGTCCTCCTGCTCACCGACAGCGGCGTCGCCGGCTACCTCTCCGGGACCGCCCAGGCCTCCGCGGGCAGCGTCGGCATCAGCGGCAGCGTCCTGCTCGAGATCAACACGACCGGCGCGCCGGTCGACGTCACCCTGCTCGTCGGCGGGCAGACCCTGCCGCTGCTGTTCGCCAGCGGGGCGGACGTCTTCTCACTCTCGGTCTCCGACCTCAGCCTCACCATCGCCGACTTCCTCACCATCGAGGGCAACGTCACCTTCAGCGACACCACCCTCACCATCGGCGGCGTCGCCACGCAGGTGCAGGTGTTCGCCGGCACGGGCCTCACGATCTTCCTCGGCCGCGGCCCGGCTCGGCTCGCGAGCGGGGCCATCAACCCGCTCGCGGTCGGGGTGCTGCTCTCCGACGCGACCATCGGCCTCATGTCCTTCGGCGGCGGCTATGCCGTCGTCGCCAGCGGCACGGTGAGCCTCGTGGGGGTCGCGGGCGTCACCCTCACCGGCACGACGAGCGTCCGGGTCAACACGACCGGTGCGGCCATCGACCAGACCCTGCTCATCCCCGGCAGCACCGACCCGGGCGTCCCGGTCGTCTTCACCACCGCGGCCCCGGTCACCGAGTTCACGGTCTCGGCGGCGACCCTTGCGCTCGCCGGCCAGTCACTCACGGGCACCTTCTCCTTCCACCGCGTCGGCACCGACATCGTGGTGAGCGCCACGGAGGTCACGGTGTCCTTCGGCGGTGCAGTGGTGCTCACGGCCGTGAGCGGCGCCCTCGTCATCGGCGCCGGTGGCCTCGCCGGCCGGCTCGACGCGCACCTGGCCATCGCGGCGCTCGGCGTCGACGTCGACGGCTCCCTCGCGATCAACACGCTCCCGACCGCCGTGAGCCGCACCGTCGACACCGTCATCCTCGACCTTCCCGCGGGCCCCTATGTCCGCGTCGAGGTGACCGGCCTCGACCTCACCATCCTCGGGCAGAGCCTCACCGCCGACCTCGTCGTCGAGCGGGCCACCGGACCGGGCGGCACGACGGTCACCGCGATCGGCCTCGCGGAGGTCTCCCTCACGCTCGGGGCGGGCGCCAACGGCGTGACCCTCACCCACGGCAGTGGCCTGCTCGTCGTCACGGCTGCCGGGGTCGCCGGTCGTATCGAGGGCACGATCGACGTGCAACTCGGCAGCGACGTCTCACTCGAGTTCGTCTCCCTGTCCGTCGCGGTGAACACGACGGCCATCCCGGTCTCGACGAGCCTGCTCGTCGGCGGCACGACGGTCGCCCTCGACCTGCCCGGTGGACCCTATCTGCGCGTCGAGGGCGTCGGGGTCACCCTCATGGTGTTCGGCCAGACCCTCTCCGGTGACCTCGCGATCGAGCGGGTAACCCCGCTCACGGCCGGGGGAGCGCCGGACACCTCGCGGAGCATCCTCAAGGTCGCGCTCAGCAATGTCACCCTCGTCCTCGGCGGCGACACCCCCGTCCTGCGGGTCACCGGCGGCAGTGCGCTGCTCCTGGCGACCGCCGACGGCGTCGCGGGCCGGGTCGGCGGCACGCTCACCCTCGACGTGCCCGGTGTCTCGCTGTCGGGCACCCTCGCCGTCGAGTTCAAGACCATCGCCTCGGCGGTGGACGAGACCTTCCAGGTCGGCGCTGCCTCGACCCACCTCGTCATGGACGCGGGCTCCTTCGTCCGGGTCGCGGGAACCGGCATCACCCTGGGCATCCTCGGTCAGAGCATCGCCGGCGACATCGTCGTCACGCGCACCGTCGACCTCGGCGGGGCGGTCACCCTCACCGTCGAGCTGACGAACGCCGTCGTCCGCCTGGGCGGCACCCCGGACGCGCCGTTGCTCGCCGCGAGCCAGCCGGCCGGTTCGACGGCCTCGTTCGTCCTGGGCCGGACGGTGTCCGGCGACATCACCCTCGCGGTGACCGTGGCTGCACCCTCGGTCTCCTTCACGGGCACCGTCGACCTCAGCTTCGACACCGACCCCGCCGCGCGCTTCGTGCGCCTTTCCTCGGTCTCGACGCTCTCGCTCGTCGTGGCCGGACAGACGCTGGACGGAGACTTCACCTTCGAGAGCGCGATCGCGGCCGACGGCGGAAACGTCGTGCGGGTCGCGATCGCCGGCGGCTCGCTCACGCTCACCGCGGGCGCCACCCCCATGGTGTCGATCACCGCCGCCACCGGGATGTTCGTCCTCACCGGTGCCGGCATCGCCGGAAGCATCGCGGCGACCGTCAACTTCGCGGCGGGTGCCCCGGTGGGCCTCATCGGGGACTTCGTCGTCGAGCTCAACACGACGGCCGCGCCGGTCGTGGACTCGATCGCCGTCGGTGCCACGACCGTCGCCATCGACCTGCCGGCCGGCCCATACCTGCGCGTGGCCGGCACCGACATCGCCATCACGGTCGGCGGCCAAAGCCTGCGGGGCGACATCGCCGTCGAACGCACGACGTCACTGGGCGCGGACGGCATACCCGGTGGTGGCGACGACCAGACGGTGCTTCGGCTGGCAGCGACCCGGGTGAGCCTGGCCCTCGGCGACGGCACCCGCACGATCCTGTCGCTCACCGACGGCACCGCCTACTTCGTCCTGCCCGGAACCGGAGTGGCCGGCGTGTTGAGCGGGACGATCGCCCTGGTCGGAGTGCCCGGCGTGTCGTTGTCGGGAAGCTTCGCGGTCGAACTCAACACCACCGGCGGGGCGGTTCACGAGTCCTTCCGGGTCGGCACGGTCACGACGACGATCGCGTTCGCGGCCGATGCTCCGCTGCGCGTGCGTGGCACGGCCGTCGAACTCGTCGTGGCCGGGCAGCAGTTGCGCGGCGACATCACGGTCACGAAGTCGACCTCCGCCCTCACCGTCTCGGTCGCCAACGGTTCGCTCGGCTTCGGCTCGCCCGACCAGCAGCTCGTGCGCGCCACCGACATCACCGGTGACCTGACGATGGCCGCGACCGGGCTGTCCGGCAGCATCGCCGCGACCGTCGCCGTCGACGTGCCGGGGCTCACCGTGACCGGCACGATCGCATTGCGTCTCAACACGGGCACGGTTGCGGTCGGGGGTATCGACCCGGGGATCGAGCTGGTCGTCACCGGGGCAAACCTCACCGTCGCCGGGCTGAGCGTCGGAGCGGCCCGGATCGCGGTCCGCCGCACGGGCACGGCAGCCCCCGAGGTGTCGATCGTCGTCACCGATCTCACCCTCACGCTCGGCACCTTCGTCGAGGTCACCACGGCCGAACACTGGTCCGGAGTGCTCCTGGTCACCGCCGCGGGGGTCGTCGGGTCCTTCTCCGGCGTCGTCACCGGGGTGTTCGACATCCCGGGTGTCACCGTCTCCGGCTCGGTCGCCCTCGTCGTCTCCACCGTGCCGACCGCCGTATCCCGCCCCGACCTCGGCCTCGTCGTCGACGCCGGACCCCTCGTCGCCGTCGAGATCGCCGACGGTGCGCTGGCCGTCACCGGCGGTCCGACCTTCAGCGGGAGCTTCCGGGTCCTGCACACCGCGACCGCGACCGCCATTGGGATGCGCGATGTCACCGTCACGCTCACCCCCACCGGGGCGACCGAGGGGCTGAGCATCACCGAGGGCACCGGCGCCTTCCTCGTGACGACCGCAGGAGTCGCCGGACAGTTCTCCGGGGCGATCGGCATCGGCGGCGGCGGCTTCAGCCTCGGCGCACGCGTGGCGGTGCGCTACAACGGGACGGGCGACGCGGTGTCCACGACGATCAGCGTCGGGGGAGTGGACCTGCCGATCGAGTTCAGCGCGAGCGAGGTCGCGGTCTCGGGTGCCCCGTTCGTCGCGGTCGCCGTGTCGGGTGCCTTCAAACTCGGCGACTTCGTCGAGGTGTCCGGGACCTTCGCCTTCGATTCCGCCGGCGGCGTGGTCGTCGTGAGCAACCTCAGCGTCTTCCTCGGCCAGGGACCGGGCTTCCTCGCAGACGGCACGACGGTCAATCCGCTCGCCGTCGGCGTCTACCTCACGGGCGTGAGCGGCGAGATCCGCGGCACGACCGGCACCCGCGCGGTCGTCATCGGTGGCAGCATCCGCATCCAGGGCGTCCCCGGCCTCACCCTATCGGGCACGACGCAGGTCCAATACAACGAGGGCGCGGCCCCGGCGACGGTGGGGGGCGTCGCCCTCCCCGGTGCAACCGGCGGCGTCCCCTACGCCCGCCTGGTCGGCGACCTCACCCTCGTCGTGGCCGGGCAGAGCCTCACCGGAAGCTTCGCTATCGAGAAGCTCGGCGCGACCGGCATGCGCTTCGCCTTCGGCACGGCAGCACGCCCCGCTGGTGCGCCACTCACCGTCTCGCTGGCGGACGGGGTCGTCACGGCCACGGTGACCAGCGGCGAGCTGCTCGTCGGCTCCGGCGGGATCGTCGCCGCGCTCACCGGCTCGATCTCCTTCGGCCCCGCCCCCTCCTTCGATCTCACGGGCGCGGTGAGCGTGCAGGTCAACACCACCGCAGTCGAGCGCACCGTCGACGGTGTCACCCTCGCGCCCTTGTCGGTCGGAGTCGTCGTCGGCACGGTCGCCACCCCCGCCGTCCTCACCGTCGCCGGTCAGACCCTCTCCGGTGTCTTCGGCTTCCGCCAGGTCACCGGCACCGTCTTCCCGGGAGCACCGGCCGGCACCCCGCCGCCGACGACCGTCGTCGTCCTGGCCACGCACGTCAGCCTGAGCATCGGCACCGCCACCGCAGGCGTGCGGCTGAGCGACGGCGAGGCGCTGTTCGTCGTCCGTCCCGAAGGCGTGGCCGGCCGCGTCTCGGGTGCCATCCAGCTGCTCGTCCCCGACGACGCGGTGACCTTCTCGGGCACTTTCAGTGTGGCGATCAACTCCACGACAACGCGAGTGAGCGAGCAGGTGACGGTCGACGCCGACACCACGCTGTCCCTCGACCTGCCCGCGGGACCCTATCTGCGGGTCGAGGCTGTGGGCATCGTGCTCACCTTCGCCGGCCAGCGCATCACCGGCGACCTGAGCATCGTCCGGGCGACGATCGGGGCCGACGAGGTCACGAGCATCGGGCTGGCCCGGGTGACCGTGGCGCTCGGCGATGGCAGCACCGACTTGGTCCGGCTCACCGACGGCACCGGACTGTTCGTCATCACCGCTGCTGGACTGGCCGGGACCCTGTCCGGCACCGTCGCGGTCACCATCCCCGGCGTGACCATCAGCGCCGGCCTCGCCCTGTCGATCAACACCTCGACGAGCGATCTGGCAGCGACGATGACCGTCGGCGCCACCACCGTCGACCTCGACGTGCCGGGCGGTCCCTATCTGCAGCTGCGCGGCACCGCACTCACCCTCGTCATCGGCGGCTTCAGCCTCGAGGGCGACGTGACGATCACCCGGCGCACGCTCACGGGCGGCACGACGATCGTCGACGTGACCCTCGCCGTCACCGCCGACTTCGGCGGACCGATCGGCAGCCTCGGCCTCAGCGGCGCGCTGCAGCTCGGGCCGGGCGGGATCGCCGGTGTGCTCACCCTCGATCCGGTCTCCATCGACCTCGGCGGGTCGGTCTCCGTCGCCGCCAGCGCCCTGCGGTTCGAGGTCAACAACGGCCTCGCCGCCGTCACGCTGGCCGACGGCACCGCGCTGCCGGCCGGCCCTTACGTCCGGATGGTCGGCGAGGGCATCGTCCTCACCCTCGGCGGCCCCACCCTCACCGCCTCCTTCAGCTTCACCCAGCGCACGACGGCGGGCGGAGCGACCCGCACCGTGGTCGCGGTGACCGGTGGCAGCCTGGCCCTTGCGGTCGGGGAGACCCCGCTGCTCACCGGGGTCGAGGGCATCTTCGTCGTCGCACCGACCGGACTCGCCGGCAGCCTCGCGGGCACGATCGACCTCGGCGGTGTGCTCCCCGCCGGGGTGACCGTGAGTGGCACCTTCCGGCTCGAGACGAACCAGACGACGGCGCGAGTGACCGAATCGGTCGTGCTCGCGGGCACCACCGTCTCGCTCGACGTGCCGGCCGGTCCCTATCTCAAGGTCGCCGGCACCGACGTCGTCGTGACCATCGCGGGCCAGAGCCTGCGCGGGGACGTGGCGTTCGAGCGGACCGGGACGGCGACCCGCCTCACCTTCGCCCACGTCACCCTGCGCCTCGGCGACGGCACCACCGACCTCGTCGTACTGAGCAACGGCACCGGCGACATCCTGCTCGGCGGCACCGCCGCGGCCCGGACGATGAGCGGCAGCCTGAGCGTCGACGTCGCCGTCCTCGTGCCGGGGGTGTCGCTCACCGGGACCGTGTCGCTCGAGGTCGAACGCACGGCATCGCTCCAGCGGGTTCGGGTGGGCGGCACCGGCCTCTCCCTCGTGGTCGCGGGCCAGTCCCTCGGTGGTGACTTCTGGTTCGAGCAGAGCGTCTCCGGCACGGCCCGCACCGTCCGGGTGAGCGCGAGCAACGTGAGCGTCTTCCTCGGCGACGCCGGCGACCCCGCCGACGCGGGCGACGACCGCGGCGTGCGGCTCACCGGCGGCTCCGGCAACGTCCTGCTCACCAATGCCGGGGTCGCGGCCAGCTTCGCGGGCACCATCGAGCTGGTCGGCCTCGACGACCTGCCCATCGTCCTCGGCTCGCTCGACGTGGCCTTCCAGCTCAACACGATGCCGGTCGCGGTCGACGACAGTGCGCTCGGCCTGCAACTGCCCGCCGGTCGGTTCCTGCGGATTCAGCTCGGCACGACGGCGACGCCGGTGTCGGTCACGCTCTTCGGACAGAGCCTCGGCGGTGTCTTCGCCTTCGAGCAGGTCCGCTCGGCGGGCACGGACGGCGTGCTCAACACGACCGACGACGTCAACGTCATCCGGATCACCGCATCCGCCGTGAGCCTGTTCCTCGGCGACGACGGCGGCACGAGCGCCGACCTCACCGACGACATCGGCGTGCGGGTGAGCAACGGCAGCGCTTTGCTGCTCATCACCCCGCAGGGCATGGCCGGCCGGATCGCCGCCACGGCGACGCTGTCGCTCGGCTCGGGCATCGGCGCCATCACCGCGACCGTGCAGGTGGAGCTCAACCAACTGCGCGAGACGGTCGGCACCAAGGTCCGTCCCGTCGCCGTCGAGGAGTCCTTCGTCCTCGACGGCGAGACGACCGTGCTCTCGCTGCCCGCCGGCGCCTACCTCACGGTGTCGGTCACCGGCCTCTCCCTGGAGATCGCCGGCCAGCGCCTCGCCGCGGACGTCTCCGTCGAGCGGGCGGCCCGACTCGACGCCGACGGCTTCCTCCTCACCCCGGCGACCCCGGTCTACGACCTCACCGTCCGCCTGGCGAATGTCGGGCTGCGCCTCGGCAGCCCCGAGCGGGACGTCGTCGTCGTGAGCGACGGCTCGGGCGTCTTCACGATCTTCGGGGCCGCGGCCGGGTCACCGGGCGGCTTCGCCGGAGTACTGTCCGCCTCCGTCGCCATCGACGTCCCCGGGGTGACCTTCAGCGGCAGCTTCGAGGTCGCGCTCAACACGACGACGATCGCGCGGACGGTGGACGGCATACTCGTCGCCCGCGGCGTGAAGGTGAGCGGGCTCGACGTCGTCGTCACCGCGTTCGGGCAGCGCCTGTCCGGCGACTTCGCCTTCGCCAAGGACGCGGCCACCGGTGTGCTGTCCCTCGCAATGACCGACGTGAGCCTCGAACTCGGCGACGGCACCACGACCTTCGTCACCGCGACCATCGCCAGCGGTGCGCTCGTCATCGGGCCGCAAGGACTCGCCGGCTCCGTCGTCGCCGGGCTGACCATCAGCCCCGACCTGTCGGCCGACTTCAGCCTCACCGCCGACATCGTCCTGCAACTCAACACGACGACGGCGGACGTGAGCCAGACCCTCGACGTCGGCGGCACGCCCGTCACGGTCGTCGTCCCCAAGAACACGCTGCGGGTGCAGATCGGTCTGCCCGGTCGCCCGGCGGAACTCACCCTGTTCGGTCAGAGCCTCAAGGGCATCGTCGTGATGACCCAGACCCGGACGGCCGCGGGCAGCAAGGTCGTGCGGATGGCCTTCAGCGACGTGGAGCTGTTCCTCGGCGATCCGGGTGCCACTCCGGACCCGGGCGACGACGTGGGGTTGCGGCTGACCGACGGCTCGGGGGCGGTCCTCATCACCCCGGCCGGATTCGCGGGCGAACTCGGCGGAACCGTCGCGTTGGTCAACCTCCCCATCGACTTCCACGCCACCCTCACGGTGCAGGTCAACACCCTCGGCTTCGCGGTCAACGAGACCGTCCAGTTCCTCGGGGTCGACGTGACCACGACGACCCAGGGCGCTGCCGCGACTTCCGAGGTCCAGCACGTCATCGTGTCGGCCCCGGCCGGGACCTTCACGCTCGCCTACGATCTCAACGCCAACGGACGGATCGACGCCGGCGAGATCACCTCGGCCCTGCTCGTCGGTGCCTCCGCGGCCGACGTCGAGGCCGCGCTCGACGCCCTCATCCCGTCCGGTGTCGCCGTCACGTCGGTGGCCGGTGGCTACGACGTGACCTTCGACGGCACCGGGAACAAGGGTGCCCTGCAACCCAACGTGCGCACCCTCGTGCTGCCGCGCGGTCCCTACCTGCGGATCGTGGCAGCCGACGTCGAGGTCACCATCGGCACCGTCACCCTCCACGCCGACCTCGCCTTCGAGCGGGTCGGGCCGGCCGGCGCGCAGGTGACGAAGGTCGGCTTCGCCCACGCGAGCTTCTCCTCGACTCAGTCCATCGACGGCGACAACCCCGGCCTCACCGAGGCCCAGGGCGCGCTCATCCTCTTCAGCCCCGGCACGCAGACCGCCCCCGCGGCGGGTGCCGTCCCGGCCCAGACGACCACGACCGGCGGCGTGGCCGGCATCCTCACCGGGCGGGTCGCGACCGGGAGCATCGCGGGCTTCAGCCTCGACGCCTCGGTCGGCCTCACGATCAACACGACCGGCAAGCGCGTCGACCAGAGCGTCGACGTCGCCGGCACGGTGCTGCGCGTCGACCTGGCCGCGAGCCCGCGCTTCGCCTTCCTCCTGCAGGACCTCGACTTCGACTTCGGCGGATTCCTCGAGATCCGGGCCGGCCAGTTCATCATCGGCGCCGACGGCTCGTTCAGCGGTGACGGCCTGGACATCTTCGTCGGCAAGGGCCCCTCCAAGCTCGCCGACGGCACGCTCAACCCCGACGCCGTGGGTGTGCTCATCCAGGGGGCCTCGCTCGCCTTCATCAACAACCCGGGCAACGGCTTCGCGCTCAAGGTGACTGGGACCTTCGCCCTCGTCGGCATGGACGGCCTCACGGTCGCCGGCACGGTGGCCTTCGAGGCCAATACCTCGACCACCTCGCTCACCCCGCCCGGGTCGGCGACGGCGCTCGTGCCCGGTCGCTATTCCTTCGTCGTCACCGGCTTCACGATGTCGGTCGCCGGCCTCTTCTCGATCTCGGGCAACCTCTACCTCACCCGGTCGCCCAACGGCGACCTCGACATCATGCTCAACCCGGCGACGGTCGCCGTCTCGATGAGCGGCACCGAGATCGCCCGCCTGAGCGGCTTCGCGACGTTCACCATCTCCTCGGTCACCGGCTTCCGGCTCAACAACTTCAAGGTCGACTCCTTCGACCTCTTCCCCAGCGGTATGCCGCTCGCGGCCCTCGCCGCGACGCCCACCACCGCGCCGGTCCTCTTCCCGACCGCCGACCTCGTGAGCCCGCTCAAGGGCGCGGTGACGAACTCGGTGACCGTCGGCACGACGATCGACGTCGTCTACAACGACGTCAACGGGGTCGGGCTGCGACCCGAGACGATCCGCGACGCCGACCCCGAGTTCGACCTGCTCGTCAATGGCGCGGCCGCGGCGGTGACGGTCGGCGGCATACCGACCGCGGTCACCGGCAAGGTGAACACCTGGCGCTACACCCTCTCCGGCCTGCTGCCGGACAATGCGCTGGTCACCGTCCGATTCCGCCAAGGCGGCTTCTCCGACACCGGCGGCTCGGCCAACATGGTCGAGGACGAGCAGTTCGTGCTCTTCGTCCCCACGCCGCTCAACCCCCGCCCGGGCCCGATCGCCCAGCTGGCCAACCCGCTCAACGGCGGGACCATCACCGCGGCGCAGATCAACGCCCAGCGCTACCTCGACATCACCTACACGTCGCTGTCGCCCAACGGCACCGACCCGGCGCCGCCGATCATCAAGTCCTCGATCGAGAGCGGACCGGTGCCGTTCCGGATCACCGGCACGGGGATCGCCGACCTCGCCGTCGACGCCCTCGGCGCGCCGGTCATCGTCGGACAACCGCTGCTCATCAGCGGCCGCGCGGCCACGGCGACGACGGTGACCTACCGCTACTTCCTCAAGGACAAGAACACCGCCAACACGACCGGCCTGTTCACCCAGGGCACGATCCAGCTGGCCTTCCCCGGCGGACAGGTGAGCGCCGGCACCACCGGCCAGACGCCGGCGACCAACCCGGCGCAGACACAGTCGTTCACCATCGATCCCTCGGCCCCCGGTGCCGCGACGACCGGCGGGGCCATCGCCCTCGGGCCGCTCAGCCTCCAGGGACCGAGCGTGGGCCTGGCCGACTTCGGCTTCGCCGACGGGATGGTCGTGCTCACCCTCGCCGTGGGCGTCGACCGCGCCAGCCTCGCCTTCGGCGGCTCGCCGACGACGAACACGACGACCACGCCCAACGCGGCGCAGACCTCCAGCGGGGTCACTGTCGACCTCGTCGGTGTGCTCGGCACCTTCGACCTCGCCGTCGACGTCTTCGGGCTGCTCGGCGGCACGGTGCGGGTCGAACCCACCGGCAAGTGGAACCTGCGGGTCGCCTCGCTCGAGGCGCAGATCCCCAACCTCGCCACCCTCAAGGCCGACGGCATCGTCATCGGCTACGACCCCGCCGCGGCGCCGGGGCAGGAGCTCATCCGGATCAACAACGCGACGATCACCCTGCCCCGCTTCGGTGTCACCGGCACGATCCGGCCCTACAACCCGGCGCTGTCCTCCAACATCGCCGTGAACAACGACGCCACCCTCACCGCAGGGGTCATCCCCGGCCTGGTCATCCGGGACAACGGCTTCAGCATCGGCACCGCCGAGCTCGCCTACGGTCTGCCCCCGGAGCAGGGCGGGCTCACCCCGACGAGCGGGGTCGTCGACGAGAAGATCACCTTCGGCGGCATACTCGAGCTCGAGGACATCCGGTTCGGGGTCGCCGGGCTCACCGTGACCTTCGGCGACGGGCCGAGCGCCGGCTTCACGGGCCTGGTCTACATCGCCTCGGGCGGTGCGACGCTCTTCCCGCGCGGTGCCTTCACCGCCTCGATCACCGACCGTCTCACGGCCGACGACAAGCGCCCCGACGGGACGCTCGACACCGAGGCCTTCCGGATCGCGGTCACCTTCACCGCCGGGGTCGTCGACGCCTTCCAGCTGAGCGTCGACACCCTCGAGGTCCGGCTGGGCACCTTCGTTCAGCTCTCGGCCCGCGACTTCCGCCTCGACACGGGTGCGGCCGGCACGAGCGACGTCCTCGTCCAGTTCGGGTCGGTGGGTGCCAAGGTCACCATCGGCGCCCTCGTCATCGGGGGAGAGGCACGCAACTTCGGCTTCCGCGGGACCGGCGAGTTCGTCACCTTCACCGGCTTCGGAGTCTTCCTCACGGTCGGCTCGGCCACCGGCGACTCGTTCAAGTGGCCCTCCTTCCTGCCCGTGCGCATCGACGCGCTGGGCATCCAATGGGACGACGTCGTCAACCACCCGGAGGACTTCGTCCTCACGCTCTCGGCCAGCGTCACCGAGATCAAGGGCCTGTCCGGGCTCACCTTCAGCGGCTCGATCCAGGGCGTGAAGATCGCCCCGATGCTGCTCGCCGAGGGCAAGTTCCCCATCATCGCCATCGACTCGATCGCGGTGCAGGTGAAGGGCTCGCTCTTCGGTGGTCAGCTCGAGGCCGGGCTCGTCGGCGGGATCCTGCGCCTGGACAGCAACTACTCGATCATCGGAACCTTCGACACGACGACCCCGGTGGCGCAACGGGTCTTCTACCTGGGCATCGTCGGTGGCTTCTCCGTCGCGGGCCTGGCCGGGCTCACCATCCGCCTGGGGCTGTCCGAACTCGGTCCGCTGCAGGTCTTCATCAACGTCCAGGTTCCCGGCGGCCTGCTGCTCGAGCCGACCACCGGGCTCACCCTCAACGACTTCTCGGCCGGCGTGGAGTTCTTCAAGACGCTGCCCTCGATCGAGGACCCGTTCGCCCTGCGCTCGAGCGCCTTCGGCCTCCCGACGAACCTCACCGCCGACCAGTGGCTCGCCTCGCTGCAGTCGCAGGTCGCGTTGCAGGCCAAGGCGATCTCGCTCAACCCGTCGATGGGCGGCTTCGCCGCGGCCTTCACCTCGCCCATGGTCATCACCGGCAGCGCGCGGGTCTACTCGATCTACACCTCGCAGGCGGTCTTCAACGGGCAGGTCCTCGTGAAGATCTCCACCGACGGCAAGCTGCTCATCGCCGGCACGCTCAACTTCGCCAACAACAACATCTCGGTGAGCGGCCGGCTCTATGCCGATCTCAGCCGGATCGCCCACGGCGACCTGGTCGTCCTCTTCCTCGCCGACGTGCCCGACCAGGTCCGCCTGCTCACGGTCTACGGCAAGCTCAAGATGGGCTTCCGCAACTCCTCGGGCGAGGAGGTCGCCTTCGACGTCGTCGACGTGCCGGACCCCGTGGCCACCGGCACCGCACCGCAGGTCTCTGTCGTCGCCCCGACGGCCGGCGGCAACACGGTCCCCGACGCGACTGCCAACGCGGGTGCGGGCAACCGCACGATCGACATCACCTTCAGCCCACCGCCGGGTGCGAGCCTGGACATCGCGAGCATCCTCGACGGCACCCACGAGTTCACCCTCACCGTCAACGGGGCCTCGCGCACGGTGACCTCCGGGACGCCGGTGCCGGTGATCGCGGTGACGACCTCCGAGGGCGTGCTCTTCGTGCCCCTGGTGAGCGACGGCACGCAGGTGACCTACACCTACCGCAAGCCCGGCGAGGCCGCCGACACGGTCGAGGTCGTCGTCCAGGCCTCGCAGCTGCCCGCCGGCAGCGACCTCATGGCCGAGGCCGTGCGCCTGAGCGGCACGACCCGCTTCCGCTACGACATCGGTGCCGCTCTCTTCCCGCAAGGCACGGTGACGCTCACCTTCGCGGCGGGCGTCGTGAAGAACCGCGACGTGACGACCTCGACCGGCACGACGACCGGGGCCGGCAACGACGCGACGACGGTCAGCTTCCTCGTCACCGGTGTCACCGCGACGATCAGCGATCCCACACCGGGCGGGACCATCGACATCCGGGTCGTCAACGGCCGTCCGTGGCTCACCTTCGTCGACGTCGACTTCACGGTCGCGGCAGGTCGCACGCTCGACCTCGCCTCGATCTTCGACCTCGCCCCCGAGTTCACCCTCGCCGGTGCCGGCCTGGGCAGCGCCGCCCTCGACGGCACCCGCGCGCCGATCCAGCTCACCGACGGCGTGCCCGCCGGCACGACCCGGATCCGCTACTGGATCACCGGTGCCTTCGCTGCTTCGGGCGCGGTCACGCTCACCCCGATCCAGCGCTCGTGGGGCTTCACCGTGGTCCTCACGGCCGTCACCCTGTCGGCGACGATCCCCGCGGACACGACCGTCACGACGATCACCGTGCAACTCGCCCAGCTCGCCGCCGACGTCGACAGCATCACCGGGGTCACCTTCGCCGATCTCGACGCCACCGTGCCGGGCATCCAGCTGTATGCCGTGGGCGATCTCATCGTCACGCTCGACCCCTCGCGGCCCATCGTCCGCTCGGGCAGCGACTTCCTCATTCCCGTCGTGAGCACGACCATGAGCTCGAGCATCACCCTCGCCCCGCAGCTGATCGCCGGCTCCGCAGCCTTCACCAGTTCGACCGCGGCCGACTACACCGGCCGGGCCACCCGGGTCACCCCGACGACGGTGACCGGAGCCACGAGCTATCTCGACGTGACCTTCGCCCCGGCCCTCGGCGCCCAGCTGCAGCTCGGCACCATCGACGGCGACGAACTCGTCCTCGGTGGCCTCGGTGCGGCCGGCGTGAGCCTCGTTTCCGGCGGCGTCTTCTTCCTCCAGGGCACGACCTACCGCTACCTGCTGAGCGGCTCCTTCGCCCTCGGCGGCGTCGACGTCACCGTCAAGCTCGACACGTTCGACGACACCGACATTCGCGGGCCTCCTTCCGGCGCCGTGCTCGTCCACCACTTCACCGTCGTCGGCGCGACCGCCGACCTCGTCCGGACGACTGCGGACGGCCCCGTCACGTTGGCCGGCACCACCCTCGGTCGCGATCTGCTCAACACCCCCGGCTACCTCGAGATCCGGTTCTCCGGTTCCGGCGCCTTCCGCATCGACCCGGCCACCATCGGCGGCGGCGAGGTGCAGCTGCGTGACGCGGGCGGCATACTCGTCGCCCTCGGTGCCCCGGTGCGGGTCGGGACCACCGACACCTTCCGCTTCCCGCTGCTGGCCCCGCTGGCGACCGGCAGCTACACGCTCACCTTCGTGGGCGGCACCTTCGCCGACCTCGGCGGCACCGCCAACGTCGCCGAGAGCGAGACCTTCACCCTCGTCGCACCGAGCGCCGTCGTGTCCGACCCGGTCCGTGGACAGGTCATCGACGTCACGGAATTCGGCACCCGCGGCTACCTCGACATCACCTTCACGCCGGCCCCGGGCGCCACCCTCGACGTCGCCGCGATCCTCGCCCTGCGCCCGACCTTCACCGGTGGCGGCACCGAGTCGCTCACGGTGACGACGGTGACCCGGCAGGGTGACAGCAACACCTTCCGGTTCGCCTTCACCGGCATGTTCACACCCGGCACGGTGACGATGACCCTCGCGGCCGGCGCCTGGCACGACTCGCAGGGGAACGCCTCGGCCGAGACGACGGCGACCTTCCGGCTCATCACGCCCGGCCAGTCCTTCTTCATCGAACTCAGCGGCGGCATCCTCCTGCAGGCCGCGGGTCTCACCTCCGAGCCGCTCGTCGACCTGCGGGCGTCCGTCGTGCTCGAGATCGACAACAACCGCAAGCTGTTCATCCTCACCTTCGAGGGCCAACTGAGCATCATCAAGCTCGGCACCGTCGGGGCCACCTCGGGCCGCTTCGTCCTGGACAACAGCGACCCCGAGCACTTCCCGCCGCGGCTCTGGGGCGTCGCCTCGCTGCAGACCAACTTCGACGCGCTGCGCCCCTACGGCCTGGACCTGCGGGCCTCGGGCACGCTGCAGATCAACCTCACCAACGAGACCAAGGTCGAGACGATCACCCTCAAGGGTGTCGGCCCGGGACACACCGACCTCACCCAGACCTACACCCTCAAGCCCTACAGCTTCGGGCTCGAGCTCGTCGGGCTCGTCGCGGTGAGCATCCCCGGTACCTCGACCGAGCTCATGCGCCTCAGCGGCGGCTTCATCCTCGACATCTCGATGGACGGCAACCCGTCGCTCACGATGTTCATGATGGGCGAGTTCTCCTACGGCTCGGGCTCTGCTCGACTCACCTTCGCCGAGGGGCGGGCGGTGCTGTTCATCCGCACCGAGCCGGGCAACACCGGGGTCGCCGGCTCGGTGACGATCAGTTCCGGTGGTGGCATCGGTCTGCCGGATCTCCCGCTCTTCCAGGTGACCGGCACGGTCTCGGTGATGTTCAACACCACCCTGCGCGAGCAGACCCTGCAGCTGCCCGCATCCTTCCTGCCGCTGCTGCGCCCCGGCGAGCCGAGCACGATCACCGTCTATGCCTCGGCGCCCGGCCTCAACGGCCACCCGCTCGCCGGTGCGTTGCCCGAGGTCTACGTGCGGGCGACGATCAGCGCCCGGATCGTCATCGGCGGCGTGCTCACGATGGACGGCTACATCGGCATCACCGCAGCCACCGACACGAGCCTGCGCAGCTACCTGTTGATCGACGGCGCGATCGGCACGACGATCCCCTTCCTCGGATCGCTCACCGGCGTCATCAACCTCGGGGTCTACGTCGGACCCAACCCGAGCGACACCGGCGTCGTCGGTCGGGTGCAGCTCACCCGGGCCTCCAACGCCCTGCCGGGGCTGAGCCTCAACGGTCAGTTCCTCCTCGAGATCAACACCTTCTCGACCTCGCGGGTCATCCAGACCTTCCAGGTGGAGCAGACGACCGTCAACGGGGTGACCCGCTTCGGCGGCTTCGCCCACAGCCTCGGCGAACTCGTCGTCATCGACCAGACGATCACCCTCACCGAAGGCTTCCGGCTCGAGTTCTACGGCGACCTGCGCGTGCTCGACACCCTCGTCGTCACGGCGCACGTCAACCTGGTCGTGTCGGCGAGCGAGGTCTCCCTCGTCGTCAACGGCCAGCTCTCGCTCGGCCCCATCGGCGACCTCACCCTCACCGACAGCGGCTTCAGCATCACCGCGGCCGGCCTCGTGGCGCACGTGAGCCTGTCGGTGACGGCTCTCGGCGGCAGCATCGGCCTCGGGCTCACCGGCAGCGCACTGCTCGAGCTCAACACGACCGGCCGCGAGCAGACCCTCGGCGCCACCACGGTGCCCCCGGGCTTCAAGCTGCGCATCGACGGCACCGTGACCTTCCTCGGCTTCGCGTCGGCCTCCGGCTTCGTCGAGGTGAGCCTGAGCGGCACGACCTTCCAGCTGCTCTTCGGCGTGAGCTTCGACCTCGGTGGCCTCTCGTTCAGCGCCGACGGTGGCGCGGCGGTCCGCGGCGGCTCCGACCCCGGCTTCGCCATGCGTCTGGCCGTGCACGCCTCGGCCGACGCGGCCGTGTTCGCCATCTCGGCCGACGGCGAGCTCACCCTCAACACCGCCAACGGGACGCTGCTCGGCATCGCCGGCAACTCGTTCTCACTCGATCTCGCGGGGCACGTCGAAATCCTCAAGGTCTTCACCTTCGACGTGAGCATGCGGATCGTTGTCGGTCGCCTCGGTGAGAGCGGCTACCCGGCCTCGTCGCCGGGCGAGTGGTACTTCCGGGCGAGCGCGAGCGTGGACTTCTTCGGCCTCGCCTCGCTCTCGGGCAGCATCTTCCTCAACTCGCGCGGCGACTTCGACCTGCAGCTCTCGGGCTACCTCCAGCTCGGCTCGGACAGCTTCGGGATCCGCGGCGACTTCTCCTTCCACGTGAGCTCGATGCACTATCTGACCCCCACGGACCACTACGTCTTCTCGCTGAGCGGGTCGGCGTCGGTTCGGGTGCGCGCCTTCGGCATCACCCTCGTCGGGGCGTCGCTGAGCTTCTCGTTCGGCTTCGACACGGCGACCGCGGGCATGGACGGTCGGGTGAAGATCGACCTCACAGTCCGGGTCACCGTGACGATCCTCGGCATCGACTTCACCAAGACCGCGACCTTCACCATCGGCTACCTGCAGTTCCCACCGCCGATCTTCCTCGCGGGCGGGGGCACCACGGCGACCGCGGACGCGTCGACAGCGCGCGCGTTCTCCGGCGGGACGCTCGTGCTCAACGTCGGCGACCGCGCGGCATACCGCAACATCGCGACCGACGAGACCAACGAGGGCTACACGATCACCCAACTGAGCTCGGACGCGAGCGGCTCGACGATCAAGGTGTCGGCCTTCGGGCGCAGCCAGACGTATGCCGGTGTGACGGCCATCCACGCGGCCTTCGCCGGCGGCAACGACAGCCTCGTCGTCGACCCGACCGTCACCGTGCCGGTCACCGTGTGGGCCGGTGACGGTGCCGACGTCGTGAGCATCGACGCGACCTCGTCGGGCAACACCGTCAACGGTGAAGGCGGCGAGGACTACCTCGGCTTCGGCGGCAAGGCCCGGGGCACGCTCAACGGCGGCGACGGGGCCGACTTCCTCGAGCACACCGGGGACCAAGCGGTCACGCTCAACGGCAATGCGGGCGACGACGTGCTCGTCGGCAGCAACGGCGGCGACCAACTCGTCGGCGGCGACGGCAACGACCAGCTGCGGGGTCTGGCCGGGCGCTACGACGGCGGCACGGGCGACGACCTGCTCGAGTTCACCCTCGACACCGACCGGGTGCCGACGATCGCCGGCGGCGGCGGCAACGACCGGCTGCACCTCACCCTCACCGGTGCCAACGACCGGCTCGCGCTCGCCGACAGCGGCGCGTCCGCGGTGACGTTCACCCTCAACGGCATCGCCCGACCGACGACCGGCGTCGAGATCTGGGTCATCGACGCGCTCACCGGTGCGGACGAGCTCACCGTCGGCTGGCTCAGTGCTCAGACCGGCGTCACCGAGGTGACCATCGACCTCGGCGTGGGCAACGCCGACACGGTGACGGTGCTCGGCTCGGCCCAGGCCGATGCCTTCACCCTGGGCTACGAGACCCGGGCCGGCCGCCCGGCCCCCGAGGCGTTCGTCGACGCCGGGGCCTACACGGTCCACGTCGGCCGTGCCGTGCGCAGCGAGGGTGACCGCCTGGTGATCGACACCGGCGACGGTGACGACACGCTCGACGCGAGCGCCTTCACCGCGACCGGCTACACCCCGAGCGACCGGATCGCCCTGCGTCTCGTCGGCGGAGCCGGCGACGACCGGATCATCGGCTCGCCCTACGACGACGTCATCGACAGCGGCACCGGCGACGACCGGGTGACCGGTGGCGCGGGATTCGACGTCTTCATCGACCCGGAGGGGCAGGACACCCTCGTCGAGACCTTCGCCTTCGACTTGGGCATCTACGACAACCTCTTCGTGGTCGGAACGGTCGCCGCCAACGGCGTGGACTTCTCCGCCATCGTCGCCGAGGACCTTGCCTTCCAGTACGAGAGGGTCGAGCTCACCGGGGTCGCCGGAGCGAACACCTACCTCTTCGGCGACGCCGACGGCCGCGTGCTCCTGGCCGGGGTGGAACGTGAGGCGCGGGCGTGGACCGGTACCGCCGTGCTCTACACGCTCGGCGGTGCCGACATCGTGCGGGTCGAACTGCTCGGCGCCACGGGCGCTCGGATCAGCATCACGGACACCGGCGGCAGCGACCGACTCATCGTTCGCGGCACCAGCCTGCGCGAGGACCTCGTCATCGACGTCGAGAGCGGTCGCGGAGTCGTCCACCAGACCCAGCCCGACCTCGCCGACGCTCTCGTGACGATCGACCACTCGGGTATCGAGCTCGTGCAGGTCGCCTCGCTCGGCGGCGGTGACCGGATCGCGGTGCGTCGGATCGACGTGCGCCACGAGATCACCGCCGGCGACGGTGACGACCAGATCGCGGTCGGCACCGCCGCGGGTGAGGGCAACACCGCCGACACCTGGCCCAACACCGGCGGCGTCGTCGACGCGATCTCGGCCGCACTCGTCCTCGACGGCGGAGAGCCCGGCGAGCTGGGTGGCGGCGTCGACATCCTCACCGTCGACGACACCGCGGACCTCGACGCCAACACGGGCGCCCTCACGGGCACGACGATCACCGGCCTGGACATGGCCGTCGGTATCGACTACAGCCGCTTCGAGCGCCTCGACATCGGACTCGGCTCGGGCGCGGACACCTTCGTCGTCCACTCGACCCACGTGGGCCCCTACCGGACGACGACCCTGCACACCCACGCCGGCGCCGACACGGTCGTCGTGCGCACGGTGAGTGGTCCGACGACCATCGACACCGGTCTGGGTGCCGACACCGTGCGGGTGAGCTCGACGGCCGACGGCGTGGGCGGCGTCCTCACCGGCATCGACGCACTGCTCACGATCAGCGGTGCCGGCGACGGCGGCGACCGTCTCGTCGTCGACGACGCGGCAACCGTCACCGATGTCGTCGGCGTCCTCGACGCGCACACGATCAGCGGCCTGGGCATGACCCTCGGCGGCTCGGCGGTCCTCGGCAGTCTCGTCCAGGTCCTCTCCGTGCTCGGCGCGGCGGACGGCCGGTTCACCCTCACGGTCGCAGGTCGGGGCACGACCGCCGCGCTCGACTTCGACGCCAGCGCCGCAGTCGTCCAGGCGGCTCTCGAGACGCTGCTCGGCGGCGGTAACGTCGTCGTCACGCGCAGCGGCGGCCGGTGGACCATCCGGTATGCCGGTGCGCTGGCCGGGGCCGCGGGCTGGGCCGCTCCCGTCTCCGCGGTCACCTCGCTCGGTCTGGTCACCGTCGCGGCACTCGCCGTCGTCCCGACCCTCGCGACGATGAGCGACGGCCGGATCGCCTACTCCGACTTCGAGGTGCTCGACGTCCACCTCGGCTCGGGCAACGACGTCGTGCACGTCGACGACACGATCGCCGGCACGACGACGCTCACCCTCGGCGGCGGCGACGACCGTGCCCTCGTCGAGGACATCGGTGGGCCGACGACGGTCTCCGGGGACGCCGGAGCCGACTGGCTCGTCGTCAACGCCGTGCCCGGGCCGGTCGGCAGTAACCCCATGGACGGGCTGACCCTCACCCTCGAGGGCGGACTCGGAGCCGACGTCTTCCTCGTGGGCCTGTTCGGCACCGGTGACTCGCGGATCGTCGTGCGCGACACCCTCGCCGACGGGGCGACCAACCTGCTCGTCGTCAATGGCTCGGCGGCCGCCGACGTCTTCCTCACCCGCGCCGACCACGTCGCCGCCCTCGGCCTCGTCGCCGCCCTGTCCGGGCTCGACGCGAGCGGGCACTACACGCACGCCGAGAAGGTCGTCTACGGCACGGCGATGACCGGCGGCGTCGTCGTCAACGGTCTCGGCGGGGACGACACCTTCGCGCTCGACGACAGCCTCACCGTGCTCACGGTCAACGGGGGAGCGGGCAACGACCGCGTCCGCGTCGGGCAGCTCTACACGGCATACCTGCCCGACGCGGAGTTCGGGATCGCCGCCACGGAGTTCTTCCACTCGACCCGCGGCGATCTGTCCAATGGCGTCTCCTACGCCGCGAGCATCAGCGGTGGCACCGGGGATGACCTCTTCGAGATCCTCCGCAACCGGGGACCGCTGCAGCTCAACGGTGACGCGGGCGACGACACCTTCATCATCCGCACCTTCGTCGCCGAGTCCGAGGTCACCGCGCTCAACGCCGGCGAGGGCCGCGACTACATCGAGTATGCCGCGAACGCGCCGGTGGCCATCGACGGCGGCGCCGGCAACGACCTCGTCGTCGTCATCGGCACCGAATTCGACGACACCTTCGTCCTCAGTTCCACCGGCGTCTACGGTGCGGGTCGCCAGGTGACCTTCGTCGCGGTCGAGCGGCTCTCGCTCTACGGCATGGAGGGCGACGACGTCTTCTACGTGCAGAGCACGCACCCGACCGTCGAGACGGCGATCTTCGGTGGTCTCGGCAGCGACCGGGTCGAGGTCGCCGGCGCGGCGACCCCGGTCCAGGCCGACGACCTGCTCGGGCACACGGGGCTCGTGCGTCACTCCGTCGAGGGCACGACCGGGGCCTACGCCGGGGTCCCGATCGACGGGATTGCCGCCGAGATCCTCGACGACGACGCTCCCGCGGTCGCCGTCGAGACCGTCGGCGGCACCCTCGTCGTCGACGAGCGCGGAGTGGCGGTCGCCCTGGTCCGCGTCCGCCTCACGATGAGCTCGTCGGTCCCCGTGACGATCACGCTCGTCGGCCCGCCGGTCGACCCCACGTCCAGCAGCCGTGCTCGCGTCGTCGAGCTGTCGGCGGACGGCACGACCTGGGGCACCTCGGCCACGCTCGCCCTCGCCGCCGGTGACACCGGCTGGCACACCCTGCAGATCCGGGCCACCGCCGACCTGTCGAGCGAGGGCGAGCGCACCGTGCCGCTCATGTGGACGGTCCGCAGCACCGGTGCCTACGACCGCACCCAGGTCGCCTTCACGCCCGTTCGGGTTCTCGACGACGAGACGGCCGCCGTCGTCGTCGTCCTGCCCGACGCCGGCATCCGGGTCGTCGAGCCGACGGCGACCGGCACCGGCGGCCAGAGCGCGGCATACACCGTGCGCCTGGCGCGGGCCCCGCTCGGGACGGTCACCGTCCACCTCGCCGCCCCGACCGGGCTGCTGCTGCACCTGGCCGGATCCGCCGCGACCGCCAGCGCGACGCTCGAGCTCGTCTTCACCGCCGCGACGTGGGCGACCGCCCAGGTCGTCGAAGTGAGCGCGATCGCCGATGGTCTCGTCGAGGGGACGATGATCGAGCGGATCACCGCCACCATCTCCAGCAGCGACGCCTTCACCGGCACGGTCGCCGGCGGCACCGGGCGCACCGACGAATTCCGTGCCGCCGGAACGCCATTCGCCGGACTTAGCCTGCGTGGCTACCTCGTGCGCATCGTCGCCGGCACCGGTGCCGGCCAGGTCCGGCGGATCTGGTCCAACACCACCGACGTCCTCACCGTCGAGGGCGGCTGGGACGTCGTGCCCGACGCGACGAGCACTTGGGTCGTCCAGGGGTATGCCGGTGTGCCGAGCACGCTCGTGGGCGGTGCCGTCACCTCGGTGAGCAGCGACCTGCGCACGGTCTCGCTCTCCGGAGTCACCCTGCCGACCGGCTTCGGTGGCCTCTCCGGTGCCCTCCTGCGGATCGTCAACGGTGCCGGCGTCGGAAGCTACCGGGTGATTGCCACGAACACCGGGACGACGATCACCGTCACCGAGGCGTGGGACCCCGGCATGCTCGCGGTCGGCGCGCAGGTCTACGTCGTCGAGTTCCCGGGCATCGAGATCGACCCGGTGCTCGCCGAGGTCGCCGATGCCGACACACCGGGTGTCGTCATCACTGCGAGCGGCACCGGCACCCAGCTCGTCGAGGGCGCATCCAGCGGCTTCGGTGCGACCGACACCTACACGGTCCGGCTCACGAGCGACCCGCTCGGGACGGTCACCGTCCGTCTCGTCGCGCTGCCGACCTCGACCCTCGACCTCGGCGGGCCCGACTGCGGGTCGCCCTCGGGCTGCCTGCGCGTGCAACTGCGCTTCGTCGCCGGAGCCGGGCAGACCCTCGCGGCCAACGGCGACCTGCTGCTCACCTTCACGAGCGCGAACTGGATGACCGCCCAGACGGTGACCGTCGCCGCGATCGACGACACCGTCGTCGACGGCTCCGACGTGCAGGCCTTCGCCGACCGCGCACGCCGCGTGACGGGCATCCAGGGGCCGCTCTCGGTGACGGGCGGGGACGACCCCAACCCGCCGGTGCAGCTGTCCCTCACCGGATACCTCCCGATCGTGCTGCCGGGCGAGTCCTCGGGGCACCCGTTGCCGATCACCGCGGTCACGGCGCTGGCCCTCGAACCGGCCCAGGTCGACACCCTCGTCGTCCACAACACCGACAGCCCGGCCGCCGACACCGGCACGCTCACCGCGACCCGGATCACCGGGCTCGGCATGGCCGGCGACCGGGTGCTCGGCGGGCGGCTGCTGCCCGGCGGGATCACCTACCAGGGCTTCGAGGACCTGAGCATCCTGCTCGGGTACGGCCCCGACACCTTCACCGTCGAGACCACGCACGCCGGCACGACGACGATCGACGCCGGGCCGGGCAACGACACCGTCGTCCTGCGCACCCTGTCCGGCCACACCCGGGTGCTCGGTGGGACCGGCGATGACCTCTTCCGGGTCGGCACCGCGGCGGGCCTGCTCGACGCGCTCGCCGCCCTGCTCGTCCTCGACGGCGGCGCGGGAGTCGACCGGGCCCTCCTCGACGACTCCGCCGACATCGGCGCCAACCTCGGCTGGCTCACCCAGACCACCCTCACCGGGCTGGACATGATCGCTCGCACGTCGACCGACGAGCTCGGCAGGCCACTCGAGCAGCTCTACTCGGTCGTCCCGCAGGCCGGCGCCACGAGCTTCACGATCGTCCTCTCGCAGTGGCGCGACGGCATCCACACGGGCATCGGCTCGGCCACCTTCGCGGTCGGCACCGCTGCCGCCGACATCGCCCGGACGCTGGCGCTGCTGCTCGTGGCGCAGACCCCGGGCGCCGACGCCGGCGTGTCGATGACCTGCGGGAGCGCCGGCACGACCCGATGCGCGTCGAGTGTCTTCGTCTGGGCGACTCCCGACGGGGGCTACCTGGTCGGCTTCCGCGGCGAGGTCAACGCCGACCCGGCGCACCCCGTGCGCATCGTCCTCGGGGCGCTGGGCACCTCGAGCCCAGGGGCGGCGGTCACCGATGCGGCCCGGCGCGAGGGCATCGCCTATTACGGCCTGGAGACCCTTGACCTGGGCCTGGGCAGCGGCGACGACGTGCTGAACATCCGCGGGACGCTCCCGGTGACGAACATCGCCACCGGGGCCGGGGACGACCGGGTCTACGTCTCCTCCGCGGCCGACGTCTCCCTCACCGCGCAGCCGGAGTTCCTCGCCGGCGACCTCGACCTCATCGCAGGCACGCTCAACCTCGACCTCGGGACCGGGCGGCATACCCTGCTCGTGAGCGACGAGGGCACCGATGTCGGCGACCCGAACGTCCTGGTCACCGACCGGGCCACCGCAGCCCGCGCCCGTGACGCGGCCCTCGCGGCCACCGGCGAGATCTTCGTGGTCGGCCTGGCCCCGGCCGGCATCTCCTATCGAGTCGCCCCGACCGGCACCCTCGCCGGCGGCATCCGGATGTGGAGCGGCTCGGGTGCCGACACCATCACCGTCGACGGCACGCACCAGCGTGCCGGCGTGCGCACGACGACGTGGCTCAACACGGGGCTGGGCAACGACCGGGTCACCGTCGCCCTCACCCAGGGCCAGGACGGCTTCCTCGTCCTGCACACCCAGGGTCCGATCGACAACCTCGTCGCACTGCCCGGTCTGCAGCTCGGCGACGAAGTCGTCGCCTCCGACGAGGTGTTGCTCGTCACCGCGAACGGCCTGCCCGTGCCCGCCACCCACTGGGTGCTCAACCACCGGCTCGACCAACTCGGCCTCTTCGACTCCTTCACCCCGGGCACCGTCATCGCGGTGACGACCCTCACCCGGACCGCCTGGACCGGCCTGCTCAGCGGCCTGCAGAACTTCGACATCGGCAGCCTCGGGACCGCGGGCGATCCCGTCACCGGGGTGCGGGTGTTCGTCAACGGCGTGCTCGTCGAGGCGACGATCGCAGGCACGACGGTGAGCTTCGACGCCGGCACGGCTCGGTTCGGCGCGCCCTCGCACGTCCTCGTCGAGGTCACCCGCAGTCACGTGCACGTGGTCACCGCCGCCGCGCTCGGCGGGCCGGACGACGACGTCGTCGACGGGTCGAGCTCGACCTTGCCGCTGGTGATCTTCGGTGGGCAGGGCGCCGACACGATCGCCGGCGGCACGGGCGGCGACGTCATCCTCGGCGACCGCGGCCGGGTGCTGTGGTTCGCTCCCGGTGCCATCGCCGCCGGCGGGTATGCCGCGACCGCCCTCTCGGCCGGTGACCTCGCCACGCTCGAGGCCCTCGCCGTCGCGGTGTCCGGTCATGGTGGCTTCGGCGACCGCACGGACGGCGTCGAGCGGCTCGTGGCCCTGGTCCTCACGGTCGACCCGACGATCGGGGCCGGCGACGTCATCACCACGGGTATCGGATCGGACGTCATCCTCGGCGGCGCCGGCGGCGACGTGATCACCGCCAACCGCGGCGAGACGACCACGGTCGCCGACCAGGCCGACATCGTCCTGGGCGACCACGGTGTCGTCGACCTGGTCCTGGCCGACGGGGACCCCGGCGACATCGACCGCATCTGGTCCAGCGACCCGACCCTCGGCGGCGACGACATCCTCACGACCGGGCGCGGCGACGACGTCGTCATCGGAGGTGCCGGGGGAGACACGATCACCGCCTCGGACGGCCGCAACCTCGTGCTCGGCGACAGCGGCCGGCTCACCGCCGACCCGGCGCAGACCCTGCGCTGGGGCGCGCTCGCCCTGAGCCCCCGCACCCTCCAGACGACCGACCCGAGCACCGGCGGCGCCGACGTCATCACCACCGGCAACGGCCTGGACGTCGTCCTCAGCGGTGCCCAGGGCGACCGGATCGACCTCGGTGCCGGCAACGACATCGCCCTCGGCGACCACGGCCTCGTGCGTTGGGGTGTCCACGGCGTGCTCGCCGTCGAGTTCGTGACGACCACCGACAGCCCCATCGGCGGCACCGACGTCGTCTGGGGTCGCGACGGCGAGGACCTGCTCGTCGGCGGCGCCGCGGGTGACGACGTCGACGGCGGCGCCGGCCGTGACCTCGTCTTCGGCGACAACGTCTCGCTCGACCGCACGATCACCTTCGGCGACCACACGAGCCCACGCTTCCGGGTGCTCAGTGGCACGCAGATCTACAGCACCGACCTGCTGACGGCCGGTGACCCCCTCGTCACCTCGACCTGGCAGCTCGACCCGGCCGGCGCGAGCGCCTGGAGCGACTTCCGGATCACCTTCCTCGACCACGCGGCCACGACCCCCGCCGACGGACGCTTCGGCAACGACTACCTCGCCGGAGGCGCCGGATCGGACGTGATCTTCGGCCAGCTCGGCGACGACGTCATCCAGGGCGACGGGTCGATCGACCTCGCGGTCACCGGGGTGCGGGTCACGGCATACCGGGACGCCGCAGGCGACCTGGTCGTCCGGCCGAGCGTGGAGGGTGCCGGCGACGGCGACGACTACATCGAGGGCAACGGCGGCGCCGACGTGATCTTCGGCGGTCTGGGCCGTGACGACATCGTCGGCGGCAGCTCGGACCTCTACTCGCTCACCACCCAGGCGGCCCGCCCCGACCGCGGCGACCTCATCTTCGGCGGCGCCGGCACCGACGTGCAGCGCAACGACCAGTCGACCGGCCACGGCCTCGACAGCGACACCATCGTCGGCGACAACGGCGACATCCTGCGGCTCGTGTCGACCGGGACGGGTGTCACGGCATACCGGACCTTCACCTACGACAGCTACGGCGAGACCGTGCGGCTGCTGCCGCGGGCAGTGCGCCAGCTCGACTACACGGCCGGTGGCCCCGACCGCAGGCCCGACCTGTTCGCCGGGATGAACCAGACGCTGTCGGCGACCTCGGGCACGATGACGGTCGACGTCTGGGGTGCCGACGAGATCCACGCCGAGTCCGGCGACGACACGGTCTATGCCGGCGGCGGCGACGACGTCGTCTTCGGCGACGCGGGCGACGACGACCTCGTCGGCGGCTGGGGTCACGACTGGATCTCCGGTGGCACCGGCACCGACGGGCTGCTCGGCGACGACGGGCGCATCTTCACCAGCCGCAACGGCCTCACCGAGCCGCTCAACGGTGTCACCGTCGCCAACGTGCAGCGCTCGATCGCGACCCCGGGCAGCGTCCAGACGGCCGTCCTCTACCCGACGGGGGCGCTCTTCAAGAGCGTCGACCTCACCCCGTGGGCGCTCAACCCTAAGGTGCCCGGCGGCCCGGTCCAGTCCGACGACCCGCTGTATGCGGCGCAGTACGCCGACGACCTGCTCTTCGGCGGCCTCGGCGACGACTTCATGCACGGCGGCGGCGGCAACGACGGCATGTCGGGCGCGGAGGCGCTGCCCACGGCATACGCACCGACGGCGGACGGGGTCGTGCGCAGCGACTGGAACCGGCCGCGGTCCTTCCTCAACATCCTGCGCTTCGGGGTCGCCCGCGGCGGCATGTTCGACGCCTACGACGAATACGACCCGATGCGTCAGATCAGCTTCAACGCGGATGGAAGTCTCAACAAGACCGGTGACACGACCCGACCGTGGCTGCTCAACCACGCGGCCGGCGAGGGCCCCGCGACCGGGACCAAGTTCACCGACGGCAACGACGTGCTCTTCGGCGACTACGGCAACGACTGGCTCACCGGTGGCACCGGCAAGGACACGCTGTGGGGCGGCTGGGGCAACGACCTGCTCAATGCCGACGACGACCTCACCACCCACGGCGGCCTCAACGACCAGCCCGACACCGACGCCTCCTACGAGGACCGGGCGGTCGGCGGCGCCGGAGTCGACGTGCTCATCGCCAACACCGGCGGCGACCGACTCATCGACTGGGTCGGGGAGTTCGACTCCTACCTCGTGCCCTTCGCGCCCTTCGGGCTCGGCACGGTGAGCCGCCAGGTGCTCCCAGGCCTCTACGACTTCCTCTACGACCTGTCCGAGGGCCAGGGTGCCGACCAGACGCTCGTGCTGGAGACCGGTGCCGCGTCGGCACCGCGCAACGGTGAGCCGTTCGGCGAGATCGGCCTGGTCATCCAGCAGGACCCGTTCTGGCAGGACCAGACCGGAGGCCCGCGCGACCCGCAGCCCGGCAACGTGCCCGGCGGCCAGCGTGACGTGCTGCGCTCGGCGGACTTCAACGCGACGACGACCCTCAACGGCTTCTTCGTCGACTCCGGCAGCTTCGCGATCTCCGGTGGTGCGTTGACCGTGACCGCCACGGGGCTCGGCGGCGACGCCGCCGCGGTCTTCTACGCCGACGAATACCTGCCGGTCTACTACGAGCTCGCCGCATCGATCCTCGTGAAGAAGCCCACGGGCGGCTGGAAGGCCAACGCCTTCATGATCTTCGACTACTTCGGGCCACTGGACTTCAAGTTCGCCGGGATCGACGTGTCGACGAACAAGCTCGTCATCGGGCACCGCACCGCGAGCGGCTGGATCTACGACGTCCAGGCGACCCCGCGCAGCTTCAAGGCCGACACCTCCTACGACCTGCTCCTCGCGGTGAATGGGACGGCGGTCACCCTCGCGGTCAACGGCACGATGGCGCTGTCCTATACGTATGCCGCGCGCCTGGTCGACGGTCAGCTCGTCGGGCTCAACAAGGGACTCACCGGGATGGGGTCGAACAACTCCCGCGGCGTTTACGACAACGTCCAACTGCGGGTGCTCGCGCCCGTGTCGACCTTCGACCTGCAGCTCAACCTCGTCGCGGGGACCAGCACGGGCACCGGTACCGGGTCGCTGGGCGCGGCGACCGCCGGCACCTGGACGTCGACGAGCACCGGGCTGGTCGCCACCCCGCCGAGCGCCGGGACGGCCCTGCTGCCGTTCAGCTTCGGCACCGTCACACGACTGTCGACCTCGGCGTGGGTGGAGCTCACCGCGACCCTCGTCACCGGCGGGATCGCCGGGATCGTCTTCGACTCCTACGGCGTCGAGGACTACAAGTTCGCCGGCGTCGATGTGGCCGGTCAGCGCCTGGTCATCGGACACGTCCAGCCGCGTGGTGGATGGCGGGTCGACGCGAGCGTGGCCTTCGCGCTCGGCGCGGCCACGGCATACACGCTCGTCGTCACGCTCAAGGGCGCCTCGGTGAGCCTCACGGTCAACGGCGCCTACGGGTTGAGCTTCGGCTTCAACGGCGGGGTGAGCGACGGTGGGGTAGGGCTGTTCGCGCGGGGCGCGACGGCACGGTTCACGGCGATGCGGGTGCGCACCGACGACCCGGTCTTCCTCAGCGCGACCGGGGTCACGACGACGGGCACGACGAGCACGACGAGCACGACGACCACGACGACGGCGACGCTCACGAGCGGTTCGTCGAGCGGCGCGCTGGAGGCCTTCGTCGCCCAAACCGCGGCGTCCTGGTCGCAGTTGGCCACTCCCTCCGCGGTGTAAGCTCCGCCGCCATGTCCCACCACGGCCTTCGTCGCCGGGCCGCGACGGTGTTCGCCGTCGCGGCCTGTGCCACAGGCGCGTTGGGAGGCTGTGCCGGCGGCACCACGGGTGTTCCGTCGAGCGCGACCTCGCCGACGACCGCGGTCGACACGTGCGCGGTGGCCGTTGCCCGGATCGTCGGGGCGGTGCGCGACGTCGTCGCCGGCTACAGCCTGCCGGTCGGTCCGGTCGGTCCGGTCGGCACCACGAGCCCCTCGACGGCGGCGACTTCGGCACCGAGCACCTCGCCGGCCACCGATGCGCCTGCCTCCTCCTCGCTCGAGGGAGCGCTCGCGGCCGCCCGCGACGCCGTGCAGCGCGACGGCTGCGATCGTGGCCGGTTCGTCGACTCGCTCGGGCGCGGCCTGCGTGAGGTGCCCGCGCGCGGGGCCATCGCCGCCGCCGTGCTCGCCCGGCTCACCGCGACCATCACCGGACAGGTCGCCGCGACCCCGGTCACCCGGGAGGTGGCGACGGCGGACCAGTTGCGAGCGGCGCTCGCCGAGGCGCCCGCGGGGTCCACGGTGCGTCTGGCCGCCGGGGAGATCCGACTCGACGATCCGCTCGTCATCCTCGACGGGGTGACCCTCGTGGGCGCCGGGCAGGCGGCGACCACGCTGCGGACTGCTGCACCCGACGCCGGAGTCCTCGTGCTGAGCACCGGTCGGGTGGAGTTGTCCGGACTCACGCTCGCCCGGGTTCCGGGGACGACCGGGTCCGGCATCCTCACCGGCCCCTCGGTCGCCCTCGTGCTCACCGGCGTGACCGTGTCGGGCAGCCGCCCGAGCGGCGCGAGCACCGGGGGAGCGGGGGTGCACCTCTCGGCCCAGTCGGGGGATCCGGCCCCCGGTCGCACGACGCTGGAGGTCACCGGGTCGACCTTCGCCGACAACGCGTGGGCGGGAATCGTCGTGGGTGGCGCTCACCGGGTGAGCATCGAGCGGAGCACCTTCCGGGGCAACGGGGAGTGCGGCGTGTGCTTCCTCGGGTCCTCGGACGGATCGGTGAGCGCGAGCGAGTTCGCCGGCAACGCAGTCGGCCTGGCCGCCGTGGGCACCTCGCATCCGGTCGTCGTCGACGTGACGGTCACCGGCGGCACCGTAGGGGTGCAGGCCGACGACACCGCGGCTCCCACGATGCAGGGGGTCCGGGTGAGCGGCACGAGCCGAGCGGCGTTCATCTTCGCCGGATCCTCTTCCGGGGTCCTGGAGGACGCGACCTGCACGAAGGTGCCGGTCGGCATCGGGGTCGGTCCCCAAGCGGCTCCGACGCTCACCCGCACCGGCACCTGTTCGCTCGCCGGCGGCTGAGCGGTCTCGTCCACAGCCGCCTCTCCGGTCGTCCCGTCGTCCACAGGCGCGCGGCGGCGAGTGGGCGGCATACCGGCGTGGCGGGACGCTCGTGTCATGGACACGGGGACCCCGCCGAGCGCGGCCACGACATCGGGTGTGCCGCATCGGGTCGCCGCCGCGGTCGGCGGCTACGGGGAGCAGATGGCCGAGCGTTTCCTGCGGGAGCGGGGCCTGGTCATCCTCGACCGCAACTGGCGGTGTGCCTTCGGCGAGATCGACCTCGTCGCCCGGGACGGGGGCTGTCTGGTCGTCTGCGAGGTGAAGACCCGGCGAGGGGCGGCCTTCGGCACCCCGGTCGAGGCGGTCACCCGGGAGAAGCTGACCCGGTTGCGCCGGCTGGCCGCCGCCTGGCTGGCCGAGCACGAGGTCGCCTGCCCCGACGTGCGGGTCGACGTCGTCGGCGTCCTGCGCCCGCGGGCGGGACCCTGCCTCGTCGAGCACCTCGTGGGGGTGGGCTGATGGGCCTCGGTCGCACCCGGGCGGTCGGGCTCGCCGGCGTGGACGGCTTCCTCGTCGAGGTCGAGGCCGACGTGTCGCCGGGTCTGCCCTCGTTCGCCGTGAGCGGGCGGGCCGATGCCGCCTGCGCGCAGTCACCCGACCGGGTGAAGGCGGCGGCGGCCAACAGCGGTCACCCGATCCCGTCCCGTCGGGTAACGGTCAATCTCTCGCCCGCCTCGGTCCCCAAGGTCGGCAGTGGCTTCGACCTCGCCATCGTCGTGGCGGCGCTCGCCGCGGTGGGCGAGGTCCCGGCGCGGGTCGTCGAGCGGGTGGTCCACGTGGGCGAGCTCGGCCTGGACGGGTCCGTCCGTGGGGTCCGGGGGGTCCTGCCGCTCGTCACGGCGGCAGCCCGGGCCGGAGTCAGACACGTCGTCGTCCCACTCGCCAACGCGCGTGAGGCCAGGCTCGTCGCCGGTGTGCAGGTGCATCCGGTGGACCGCCTCGAGGAACTCGTCGCCCGCTACCGGTTGTTGGGGGCAGGCCACGCGGTCGACCCCGTCCCCGAGCCGACCGACTCACCCGCCGCCGCGGTCGTGGCGGCCGACCTCGCCGACGTCGTGGGCCAGGCCGAGGCGAGGCTCGCCCTCGAGATCGCGGCCGCGGGAGCCCACCACCTCTACCTCGTGGGACCGCCCGGGGCCGGCAAGTCGATGCTGGCCGAGAGGCTGCCGGGCCTGCTGCCCGACCTGGCCGACGAGCAGGCCGTCGCAGTGACGGCCATCGCCTCCATCGCCGGCACCCTCGGGCCGGTGGAGGGGCTGTTGCGCCGACCCCCGTTCGTCGCCCCACACCACGGGGCCTCGATGCCCGCGATGATCGGGGGCGGGTCCGGCTTCCTCAGCCCGGGTGCGATCACTCGGGCCCACCACGGGGTGCTCTTCCTCGACGAGGCGCCCGAGTTCCGACCCGAGGTGATGCAGGCGCTGCGCCAACCGATCGAGGCAGGCAACGTCGTCGTCGCCCGGGCCGCGGGCACGGTGCGCTTCCCCAGCGAGTTCCAGCTCGTGCTCGCCGCCAATCCGTGTCCCTGCGGGATGGGTTCCGGCCGCGGGGCTGCCTGCACGTGCAGTGCCCTGCAGATCCGGCGCTATGGCTCTCGGTTGTCCGGACCGATCCTCGACCGTGTCGACATCCAGGTCCACGTGCCCGCTCCCTCGAGGGCGGCTCTCGTCGGGCGCCCGGGGGAGTCCACGGCGACCGTCGCCGCGCGCGTCCTCGCCGCCCGAGCGGCCCAGGCGGCGCGCTGGCGCGGTCGACCCTATGCCGTGAACGCTCGGGTCCCCGGGCCGCAGCTGCGCAGCCGACCATTCCGGCTGCCCGGTTCACACACAGCCGACCTCGACGCGGCGGTCGACCGCGGCCTGCTCTCGCTCCGGGGCTATGACCGGTGCCTTCGCCTGGCCTGGACCGTGGCCGACCTCGCCGGGCGAGGATCCCCGGGCCGCGACGACGTCGGCATGGCTCTCATGCTGCGCCACCGCCGGGCGGTGGCGGCGTGACCGGCCGGGTCGTCGTCGGGCTCCTGGCGACCGAGCGTGGTGCCCGGGCGGCGTGGACGAGGGTGGCCGAACCGGGGGACGCCCGAGTCGCCGAACTCGTGGCGGCCCTCGGCGCCGCCGAGTCCCTGGCGGTCACCCTCGACGGGACGGGCGCCGACGGCGAGCGCTATCGGCAGCGCACGCTCGGCACCGACCTGGCGGAGGTGGTCGCCTTCGGGCGTCGGCGCGGGATGCGCATGGTCATCCCGGGCGACCCCGACTGGCCGGGCGGCTTCGACGACCTCGCCGCCCCTCCGGTGGGGGTCTGGGCCTGGGGAGCGGCCGAGCTGGCCTCGCTGCGCGAAGCGGGGGTGGCCGTCGTCGGGGCACGGGCGTGCACGGCATACGGGATCGGCGTCGCGTCCGAACTTGCGGGCGGTCTCGCCGAACACGGATACGCGGTGGTCTCCGGGGCGGCATACGGGATCGACCGGGCCGCGCACGAGGGTTGCCTGGCCGTCGGAGGCACCACGGTCGCTGTGCTCGCCGGCGGCCTCGACCGGGTTTACCCACCCGAACACGCGGGCTTGTTGTCGCGAATCGCCGAGGCGGGGGCCGTGATGTCGGAGGTCGCCCCCGGCGGCGCCCCGACGAAGTTCCGGTTTATCCAACGCAACCGCCTCATCGCCACGATGACGGCGGGCACCCTGGTCGTCGAAGCGAGTCTGCGGTCCGGGTCGTTGCGCACCGCGCGGGCGGCCGAGGAGCACAGCCGGCCGGTCGGGGCGGTGCCTGGTCCGGTGACCTCCCGGGCGTCCTCGGGATGCCATCAGGCTATCCGCGACGGCTACGCGACGCTCGTCACCGACACGAGCGATGCCCTCGACCTGTTCGGGCGCCTCGGGGTGGACGCCAGCCCGCACCGGAGCGACCCTGTGCTGCCGGTCGATCGCCTGCCGGCGCAGGATCGCGAGGTCTTCGCCCTGCTGCCGGTCCGGGCGCCGGTGACGATCGATCGGCTCGCGCGGCTCACCGGCCTGCCCCCGACAGCCCTCGCCGCGTCCGTGGGCCGGCTCGAGCTCGCCGGGGTGGCCGAACGTCTGGGGAACGGGTGGAAGCAGGTGCCGGAGAAGCGCCGGAGCGAGACCGTGCAGGCATCGGGCACGACGGTGGGGCCTCGGGGCGGGCGCCCGCCGGGCGTGCCGGCCGAGCGGGCCGGGCGGGCCGAGCAGGGCGTGCCGAGCGTGCCGGGCGGGCCGGTGCGACCGGATGTGCCACCGTAGTGCGATGGTCGAGCCGACGATCGAGGCTTTCGAACGGCATCTGCGCGCCGAGCGTGGGCTGTCCTCCCACACCTGCCGGGCCTATCTCGGCGACGTGCGTGACCTGGTGGACTTCCTGCGCACCCAGCGGGGCATCGAGGATCTCGCCGAGGTGGAGCTGGGCGACCTGCGCGCGTGGCTGGCCGGGCTCTCCCGGTCGCGCGGTTCCTCCCGGGCCACCGTCGCACGACGCGCGGCAGCGGTCCGGACCCTCTTCCGCTGGGCCGCGCGCACCGGCCGGGTTCCGACCGACCCGTCGCTGCGGTTGCAGGCACCGGGACGGTCGCGCACGCTCCCAGGAGTGCTGCGGCAGAGCGAGGCGGGCGCCCTGCTTGAGGTCGCGCATACCGCAGCCGACGACGAGGACCCGGTCCATGCACGAGACCGGGCCGTGCTCGAACTCCTCTACGCGAGCGGGCTGCGAGTGGGGGAGCTGTGCGCGCTGGATCTCGACGACGTCGACCTGGGTGCTCAGCTCGTGCGAGTCATGGGCAAGGGCGGCAAGGAACGGGTCGTTCCTTTCGGCGCCCCCGCTCGCGAGGCGCTGGTGGCCTGGAGTGCTTGTCGGCGTCGGCTGGTGACCTCCGCGAGCGGGCCGGCGCTCTTCCTCGGGCGTCGGGGGCGGCGCGTGGATCCCCGCCAGGTCCGCGACCTCGTGCACCGCTTGCTCGCGCATGTGCCGGGAGCTCCCGACCTCGGTCCGCACGGCCTGCGACACAGTGCGGCCACGCATCTGCTCGAGGGCGGGGCCGACTTACGCCTGGTCCAGGAGCTGTTGGGACACGCGAGCCTGGCCACGACGCAGCTCTACACGCACGTGTCGAGCCAGCGGCTGCGGGCCTCGTACGAACAGGCCCACCCCCGGGCCTGAAACCCGGCCCTTCCCGCATGTCCGGGGCCGCGCCCGCGACGCCCGGGGGGGTATGTGCCACGATGGGACATCCCCGCCCCGCGCGCGAGCGCCCGACCGCCCGAGGAAGGAACCGGTGACCACCACCGACCTGCCGACCCGGCGCGGTGACGTCCGGCGCGGGAGCGCCCGACACGGCGGGTATGCCGCGCCCCCACCCGGCACGCGGGCACCCCGCTCGGCCACGCCGGGAGTGACCCGCACGGGCGTGCCGGGTGCGTCGCGCTCCGACCTCGTCGGCCGCGGTTCCCCGAGTGCACCTGACACCGTCCGTAGGCGGACCCCGTCGGTTCCGCCGGTCCCGGCCACCCGGCGCGAACTCGCCCGGCAGCGTGATCGTTCCCGCCGCCGCCTCCACCGGCTTCGGCGCACCGTCGGCCTCGTCGTGCTCCTGCTCGCCGGAGCGACGGCGATGGCGCGGGCGGCCCAGGATCCCGCCGTGGCCCTGCCTCGGCCGGCAGCAGTCCTGCTCGAAGCGGGCACCCCGTCCTCGGTGAGCGCCGAGCAAATCCTGCCGGCGACCGCTCCGGGGGAGCAGGAGGCGAGGCCCTCCGCCGCTGCGGCGGTGATCGCCGCGACGGCGGCCCCCACCAGCAGCTCGCAGGCAACGGCAGCCCAGGCGGCCCCGGTTGCCCAGGCGGCCCCGGTGGCCCCGGTGGCGGTACCGGCCTCGGGGACCGGGAGCACCCATCCCGTGGCGATCCCCGCTGTTCCGCTGGCAGACACCGGTCGCGTGGTTCGCTTCTCGATCGAGGTCGAGGGCGGATTACCGGCCGACGAGGCCGAGTTCGCACGGATCGTGGCCACCGTGCTCACGGACCCGCGGGGCTGGCAGACCCAGGACCACGTGCGGTTCGTGCCGGTGCAGCCCGAGGCGGTGGCTGCCGGCGCGGCGGTCGACTCGCGCGTGACGTTGGCCAGCCCACAACTCACGGCCAGACTGTGCGCGCCGATGGACGTGACCATGAACCAGGTCTCGTGTTGGCAGAATCATCGGGCGGTGCTCAACCTCCAGCGCTGGCTCAACGGGGCGACGCCGTTCGGTTCCGATCTCGTGACCTACCGCACCTATCTGGTCAACCACGAGGTGGGTCACGGGCTCGGACATGGGCACGTGAGCTGCTCCGGTCTCGGTCGCCCGGCCGGGATCATGGTCCAGCAGACGCTGGGCCTCGGAGGGTGCACCGCCTGGCCCTGGCCGACCGCCCCCTGAGCCGACCCCGAGCCAGCCCCCTGAGCTGCCGCCTGAGCCGGCCCCCCGAGCCGCGCACTCGTCCGGCCCCGGGCCGCCCCCTGGCCGACCGCTCCCTGAGCCGCGCGCTGATCCGCTCCCTGGGCCGCGCCCGGGTGCGGAGCGCAGCGGTGCCGTCCGGGGGTGGCGTAGGTCGGGGAATCGGAGTCGCCGGAGGTGGGGCGGTCCGGGTCGGCGTTCCCGGCACGGTCAGGCGAGCGGCAGCAGGATGACGTGCCCACAGCCGAGGGCGAGCGGGTCGAGATAGGTCGTCCCGCGCAGCACCCCCCAATGGACGCAGGTCCCGGGACTGCAGTGCCCCGCAGTCGGCGCCACCGATCCGACGATCGCGCCGGGGGCGACCGAGGCCCCGACGGCAAGCACGGCTGTGACCGGTTCGAGTGTGCTGCGCAGCCCGCTCGGATGACCGACGACGAGAACGGGTCGCCCGGCGACCGCGCCGGCGAAGGTCACCGTTCCGGCGGCCGGTGACCGGACGGGGGCACCGACGGTCGCGGAGAGGTCGACCCCCCGGTGCCCCGACCCCCAGGGGAGCGCCGGCGGCTCGAACCCGTGCGCGATCGCCGCAGGGGACACCGGCCACTGCCACGCAGATCGTGCAGGCGCTCCGTGATCCGTCGGCGCGCACGCGCGCCCGGCAACCGCAGACGGCAGCGAGTTCGCCGACCAGGCGATCCCCGGCGCCGCAGCGGGGGATCCGAGCGGTCCGAGGAGGCCGAGGACGAGGGCGGCCGGGAGCCAGGGCAGCGGCAGAGCGAGCATGCAACCCAGCCTCCGCGCCACCGCCCCGCACCGCGGGCGAGCCCGGCGCGGCTGTGGACGGCGGGATCCTCGCCTCCCGGGCTGTGGACGATCGGCATGCGGATCCGCAGGAGGCCCGGCACGCGGATCCGCAGGAGGCCCGGCAGCGCCGTCCGCACGAGCCCCCGCCAGCGCGTTCAGCTGTCGGTCGTCACCCGCTCGCGAGGCGCGCGAGCCGGTCCACCGCCGAGAGGAGCACCTCGTCGCGCTTGCAGAAGGCGAATCGCACGAGCGTCCGGGCCGCCTCGTGGTCGTCGTGGAAGACCGAGACGGGCACACCGACCACCCCGGCCAACTCGGGCAGTGCCCGGCAGAACTCGAGCGCGTCCCGGGCACCCAACGGCGCGGCATCCGCGACGACGAAGTAGGTGCCCTCCGGTCGCGAGATCGGCAGCCCCGCCCGGACCAGCCCCTCGCAGAGCAGGTCCCGCTTGGCCTGCAGCGACGTGGCCAGAGCGGCATACACCTCGTCGCCGAGCCCGAGCCCGGTGGCGACGGCAGGCTGGAAGGGACCCGAGGCGACATAGGTGAGGAACTGCTTGACCGCGCGTGCCGCCGCGACCGCCTCCGCCGGCCCGACCACCCAGCCGACCTTCCAGCCCGTCGCCGAGAAGGTCTTGCCTGCCGAGGAGATGGTCAGCGTGCGCTCCCACATCCCGGGCAGGGTCGCGACCGGCACGTGCGCGAGCCCGTCGAAGACGAGGTGCTCGTAGACCTCGTCGGTGACCACCCAGGCGTCGTGCTCCCGCGCCAGCGCGCAGATCAGCTCCAGTTCGGCCCGCGAGAAGACCTTCCCCGTGGGGTTGTGCGGCGAGTTGAGCAGCACCATCCGGGTCCGCGACGAAAAGGCCGCGCGCAGCGACTCCTCGTCGACGGCGAAGTCGGGGAAGCGCAACACCGAGGTCCGCCGGACCGCGCCGGCGAGGGCGATGGTCGCGGCATACGAGTCGTAGTAGGGCTCGAAGGTGACCACTTCGTCGCCGGGGGAGCACAACCCGAGCACGACCGACGCGATCGCCTCGGTCGCTCCTACGGTGACGAGCACCTCGCGCTCCGGGTCGACCTCCAGCCCGTAGAACCGCCTCTGGTGTGCCGCGATCGCCGCGAGCAGCTCCGGCACACCGGCGCCCGGCGGGTACTGGTTGCGCCCGCCGCGGATCGCCGCCACGGCCGCCTCGAGCAGCTCCGGCGGCCCGTCGACGTCGGGGAAACCCTGGCCGAGGTTGATCGCCCCGTGTCGCACGGCCAGTGCCGACATCTCCGCGAAGATCGTCGTGCCGAACGGCGCGAGGGCGAGGTTTCCGGGCGGTCGGCTCATGCACGACACCGTATGCCGTGCGGCCCGCCCGTGCGTGCGGCCCGCCCGTGCGTGCGGCCCGCCCGTGCGTGCGGCCCGCCCGTGCGTGGCCCGCCCGTGCGTGGCCCGCCCGCTAGCGTGACCCGCATGACTTCCGTGGTGGTCCAGGACAGCTACCCCGACGACGTGGCCGTCTGCTATGGCTGCGGGCGACTCAACGCCGACGGCCTGCACATCCAGACCCACTGGGACGGGCGCGAGGGCCGGGCGACCTTCCGCCCGCGGCCCTTCCACCTCGCGGTGACCGGCGTCGTCTATGGGGGCCTGCTCGCCTCGCTTGTCGACTGCCATTCGGTGGGGACGGCCGCCGCCGCGCGGTATGCCGCCGACGGCCGCCGGGTCGGCTCCGAGCCGGTGCTGCGCTATGTCACGGGCATGCTCCAGGTGAGCTACCTCGCGCCCACCCCGATCGGCGTGCCGCTCACCCTGCGGGCCTGGCCGGTCGAGGTCGGCGAGCGCAAGGTCGTCGTCGACTGCGAACTCTCCGCGGACGGCACCGTCACGGTCACCGGGCACACGATCGCGGTCCGCCTGCGCGACCCCGCGCAGCACCCGTGACCAGGCCCGGCGTCTCAACGGCCCGCGGCCAACACAAGCTCCCGCCCTCTCCCCCCGGCCCCCGCGAGTAACCGCTTGAGTGGTCACTTTCCTGTGGTCTGGGGCTCGAGTTGCGCGAAAAGTGCACAGTCAAGCGGTTACTCCGGGAGAGGGGTGGGGGGGCACTCCCGGGGGGCACTCCCAGGAGGGAGATGGAACGTCGATTCGCCGGAGCGGGTGCCCCGAGCGTAGGATGTCCGATGGCCTTCGGGCCACCCGCACCACATTTCGCGCGCCCTATGCCGCCGCCTTCGGGCAGCGGGGCACACCACGGCAGTCCGGACGGCCACACGGTCGCCCGGCGGGGTGGGTCAGGACGCCAGGCAGGTATGCCGGCCGGTCACCGCTCGCACGCCGCGAGCACACCCGGCCACCCGGCATACCGACGGAACTGACAACGACACAAGGGAGAACAACGGCATGGCCGTCGTCACCATGCGCCAGCTCCTCGAGAGCGGCGTCCACTTCGGGCACCAGACCCGCCGGTGGAACCCCAAGATGAAGCGCTTCATCATGACCGAGCGCAATGGCATCTACATCATCGACCTGCAGCAGTCGCTCACCCACATCAACACGGCCTACGAGTTCGTCAAGGAGACCGTCGCGCACGGCGGGACGATCCTGTTCGTCGGCACGAAGAAGCAGGCGCAGGAGCCGGTCGCCGAGCAGGCCACCCGGGTGGGGATGCCCTACGTCAACCACCGTTGGCTCGGCGGCATGCTCACGAACTTCACCACCATCGCCAAGCGGCTCCAGCGCCTCAAGGAGCTCGAGGAGATCGACTTCGACGACGTGGCCGGCTCGGGTCATACGAAGAAGGAACTGCTCATCCTCAAGCGTGAGAAGGACAAGCTCGAGAAGACCCTCGGCGGCATCCGCACGATGACCCGGGTCCCCTCGGCCGTGTGGGTGGTCGACACCAAGAAGGAGCACCTGGCCGTCGACGAGGCCCGCAAGCTGGGGCTGCCGGTCATCGCGATCCTCGACACCAACTGCGACCCCGACGAGGTCGACTACAAGATCCCCGGCAACGACGACGCGATCCGCTCGGTCACCCTGCTCACGCGGGTGGTCGCCGACGCCGTCGCCGACGGGCTCATCGCCCGCTCGCAGGTGCGCTCCGGCGAGTCCGCCGAGGCGGGCGCGGGTGCCGAGGAGCCGCTGGCCGAGTGGGAGCGCGAGCTCTACGCCGAGGCGGAGCAGGCCGCTCCCGCCGAAGCCGCCGTGGTGTCCGACGAGGCTCCGCTGGAGACGACGGTCGAGGCCGCGGTCGCCGACGAGGTCGCCGAGGCCGTCGAGGCCTCGGTTGCCGGGGCCGACGAGGACCCGAGCCAGGTGGCCGAGCTCGACGTTGTCGTCGACGGTGCGCCGGCCCAGCTCCTCGAGGACTGAGCCCCCGCACGGGCGCTCGAGCGGCCCACCAGCCGCCCGAGCGGCCCACCAGCCGCCCGAGCGGCCCACCAGCCGCCCGAGCGGCCCTGCCAACGGCTGCCAGCTCTGCCCCACCGCTGCGAGCGCTGCCAGGACTGCCAGCCCCTGACCACCCCTGACCACCCGAGAACACTGGACGAGAGAGTAGAGATGGCGAATTTCACGGCCGCCGACATCAAGAAGCTGCGCGAACAGACCGCTGCGGGCATGCTCGACGTGAAGAGGGCCCTCGAAGAGGCCGACGGCGACATGGCCAAGGCGGCCGAGATCCTGCGGATCAAGGGCCTCAAGGGGGTCACCAAGCGCGAGGGCCGCTCGGCCTCCAACGGTCTGGTCGCGGCCTCCGTCGCCGACGGCGTGGGCACGATGGTCGAGGTCAACTGCGAGACCGACTTCGTCGCCAAGGGCGAGCGCTTCCTCGCGCTGGCCGAGGCCGTGCTGGCCCAGGCCGTCACGACCGGGATCACCGACGCCGACGCGTTCGCGGCCAGCACGCTGACCGACGGCCGCACGGTCAAGGACCTGCTCGAAGAGGGCAACGCCGCCACCGGCGAGCGCATCGTGGTGCGCCGGATCGCGCGGGTGACGGGGGAGCGCGTCACGCTCTACCTGCACCGCACCAGTAAGGACCTGCCCCCGCAGATCGGCGTCCTGCTCGCCACCACCGGTGGCGACGAGACGGTCGCGCGCGAGGTCGCCCAGCACATCGCGGCCTTCTCGCCGACGGTGCTCTCCCGCGAGGACGTCCCGGAGGAGACCGTCGCCAACGAGCGCCGGATCGCCGAGGCCACCGCGCGCGAGGAGGGCAAGCCCGAGGCGGCCCTGCCCAAGATCATCGAGGGCCGGGTCAACGGCTACTTCAAGGAGAACGTCCTGCTGGACCAGGCCTTCGCCAAGGACCAGAAGAAGTCGGTCGCACAGGTGCTCAAGGAGGCCGGCGCGCAGGCCACCGGGTTCGCCCGCTTCCGCGTCGGCAACTGACGCAACGAGGCGCCACCCCGGCGCGGCGGCGCCACTCGCACACGCACCTGCCGGTATGCCGTCCGCTCACCCGAGCGGGCGGCATACCGCTGTGTGCGGCCAGACCGATTCGTGACCGCCGTCCGGGCCGCCGGGCTGTGGGAGGATCGAGGCACCGCCCGACCCGTGAGGAGCCGCCCATGACCGCGCCCGCCAACCCCGACCACCCGGCATACCGACGGGTCCTGCTCAAGCTCTCGGGCGAGGTGTTCGGCGGCGGCGAGGTCGGGGTCGATCCGGCGGTGGTCAAGGGCATCGCGGCGCAGATCGCCGTCGCCGTGCGCGAAGGCGTCCAGGTGGCGATCGTCGTCGGTGGGGGCAACTTCTTCCGTGGCGCAGAGCTGCAGCAGAAGGGTATGGACCGGGCCCGGGCCGACTACATGGGGATGCTCGGCACGGTGATGAACTGCCTCGCCCTGCAGGACTTCCTCGAGCAGATCGGCATCGACACCCGGGTGCAGACGGCCATCACCATGGGCCAGGTCGCCGAGGCCTACATCCCCCGGCGGGCCATCCGGCACATGGAGAAGGGCCGGGTCGTCATCTTCGGGGCCGGAGCCGGCATGCCGTTCTTCTCGACCGACACGGTGAGCGCGCAGCGGGCACTCGAGACCCACTGCGACCAGCTGCTGTTCGCCAAGAGCGGGGTCGACGGGGTCTACACGGCCGACCCCAAGACCGACCCGAGCGCGACCAAGATCGAGACCCTGAGCTTCTCCCAGGCGCTGGCCCAGGGACTGAAGATCCTCGACGCGGCCGCCTTCGCCCTCTGCGCGGAGAACCGGCTGGAGATGCTCGTCTTCGGCATGGAGGGCGAGGGAAACATCACCCGCGCGCTGCGAGGTGAGAGGATCGGCACACTGGTGACGGCCGGGTGAGCGCCCGCGCGACGGACCCGCCACAGCACCAGCCGCAGCACCGCCCGCAACACCACGTGCACGACGAGCACGACCTGCTCGACGGGCACGAAGCACGCGCACGACGAAGCAATACCCGCCCGCCCCGAGGAGCGCACGCCCGATGATCGACGAGACACTCTTCGAAGCCGAGGAGAAGATGGACAAGGCCGTCGAGGTCGCCAAGGAGGACTTCGCGGGGATCCGCACCGGCCGGGCCAATCCGGGGATGTTCAACAAGCTCGTCGTCGACTATTACGGCGCCCCGACCCCGATGCAGCAGCTCGCCTCGTTCACCACCCCCGAGGCCCGCACGATCCTCATCAAGCCCTTCGACGTGAGCTCGATGCGCAACATCGAGAAGGCGATCCGCGACTCCGACCTCGGCGTCAACCCCAGCAACGACGGGATCGTCATCCGCTGCATCCTGCCGGTGCTCACCGAGGAGCGGCGCCGCGACTACATCAAGCTCGCCCACCACAAGGCCGAGGAGGCCCGGGTCTCGATCCGCAACATCCGGCGCAAGGCCAAGACCGAGATCGACCACCTCATCAAGGACGGCGAGGTCGGCGAGGACGACGGCGTGCGCGCGGAGAAGGAACTCGACCACCTCACGAAGAAGTACGTCGACACCGTCGACCACCTGCTCAAGGGCAAGGAAGCCGAACTCCTCGAGATCTGAGCCGCCCGATGACGACGACACCGACGAGCACCTCGCGAGCCGGGCGTAATCTGCCGGTCGCGATCGGCGTCGGCCTCGCCCTCGGGGCGCTCATCATCGTGAGCCACTTCTGGCAGAAGTGGCTCTTCCTCGTCGTCGCGACGGTCGCGGTCTGCATCGGCGCCTGGGAGGTCATCCAGGCGATGCGCCCCGTGGGGATCCGCGTCCCGGCCCTCCCGGTCGTCCTCGGCACCGCCGGCATGCTCACCGCGGCCTACGCCGCGGGCGAGGAGGCGTTGTTCGTCGCGTTCGTCCTCACCGCCGTGCTCGTGCTCGTGTGGCGCGGTTCCGAGGGCACCGGGGCAGCCGCGCGCGACATCGGTGCGGGGATGTTCCTCTCGGCCTATCCGGGACTGCTCGCCGGCTTCGCCATGCTCCTGCTGGCCGCTCCCGACGGGCAGTGGCGCAGCTTCACCTTCCTGTGCGTGACCGTCGCGAGCGATGTCGGCGGCTATGCGGTCGGTGTGCTCGGGGGGCGCCATCCGATGGCCCCCTCGATCAGCCCGAAGAAGTCGTGGGAGGGCTTTGCCGGGTCGGTCGTCGCGTGCGTGCTCGTGGGCATGCTCTGCGTGACCCAGGGCCTGCACGGGCCGTGGTGGGCCGGCGTGGTCCTCGGCCTGCTCGCGGCACCCGCCTCGACCCTCGGCGATCTGTGCGAGTCCGCCCTCAAACGCAACCTCGGAGTCAAGGACATGTCCCACATCCTGCCCGGCCACGGTGGGCTCATGGACCGGCTCGACTCGTTGCTCGTCGACGCCCCCGTCGTGTGGGCGGTGCTCGCCCTGCTTGTCCCCGTCGTCCCCGCCGTCCGCTGAGCCGCATGTCCGAGCTCCCCACCTCGTCGCGCCGCCCCGCCCCCGGCGAACTCACCTTCGCCGCGCCACGACGCGGTATGCCGCCCGCCCACCTCGCCGACCTCACGGCAGCCGAGCGCAAGGCGGCCGTCGAAGCTTTGGGCCACAAGGGATTCCGTGCACGGCAGCTGTCCACGCACTACTTCGAGCGGCTGGTCGACGACCCGGCGGAGATGACCGACCTGCCCGCGGCCGAACGTGGCGCCCTCGTCGGTGCATTCCTGCCTCGCCTGCTCGAGCCGGTCCGTCATCGGGTCGCCGACGAGGGCCGCACCATGAAGTCGGTCTGGCGCCTGCACGACGGCTCGCTCGTCGAATCGGTCCTCATGCGTTATCCGGACCGGGTGACGATCTGCATCTCGAGCCAGGCGGGCTGCGGGATGAACTGCCCGTTCTGCGCGACCGGGCAGGGTGGGCTCACCCGCAACCTGTCGACCGGCGAGATCGTCGAGCAGGTGCTCGCCGGCGCGCGGATGCTGCGCCGGGGCGAGCTGCCCGGCGGCGACGCCGAGGCCGAGCGAGACCGACCGCTGCGGGTCTCCAACGTCGTCTTCATGGGCATGGGCGAGCCGCTGGCCAACTACGCCCGGGTCGTCGGGGCTCTGCACCGTCTCGTCGACCCCGCCCCCGACGGCCTGGGCCTGTCGGCCCGTGGGATCACGGTCTCGACGGTCGGACTCGTCCCCGCGATCGGACGGCTGGCCGGTGAGGGGCTCCCGGTCACCCTCGCGTTGTCCCTGCACGCTCCCGACGACGAACTGCGCGACGAACTCGTGCCGGTCAACACCCGGTGGCGGGTCGCCGAGGCGCTCGACGCGGCCTACGGCTATTTCCGGAGGACCGGTCGTCGGGTGTCGATCGAATACGCGCTCATCCGCGACGTCAACGACCAGGCGTGGCGGGCCGACCTGCTGGGCCGGTTGCTCACCGAGCGAGGCAGAGGCTGGGTGCACGTCAACCCGATCCCGCTCAACCCCACACCGGGTTCCCGGTGGACCGCTTCGCGACCGGGGGTGCAGGAGGAGTTCGTCGCGCGGCTGCGGGCGCACGGCATACCGACGACCGTCCGGGACACCCGGGGACGTGACATCGACGGGGCTTGCGGCCAGCTCGCGGCGAGCACGGCGTAGTAGCGTCGGGCCGTGCGCGCGCTGACCAAGGTGACCGCAGGTCCCGGGCTCGAACTCGTCGAGCGACCCGAGCCCAGGTGCGGACCGCTCGACGTCAAGGTGCGGGTGATGCGGGCCGGCATCTGCGGCACCGACCTGCACCTCGAGCAGTGGGACGACTGGGCCGCCGCCACCGTCGTGCCCCCCATGGTGATCGGCCACGAGTTCTACGGCGAGATCGTCGAGGTCGGCGAGGACGTGCCGACGGGGACGGCCGTCCAGCTCGGCGCCCGGGTGTCCGGTGAGGGGCACATCGTCTGCGGCCACTGCCGCAACTGCCGCGCCGGGCGCAGGCACGTGTGCATCAACACGGTCGGCATCGGCGTCAACCGCGACGGGGCCTTCGCCGACTACGTCGTGCTGCCGGCGAGCAACGTGTGGGTCCAGCCGGACACCATCGACCCGGACCTCGGGGCGATCTTCGACCCGATCGGCAACGCGACCCACACCGCCCTGCAATGGCCGCTCGTCGGCGAGGACGTGCTCGTCACCGGGGCCGGCCCGATCGGCATCATCGCGGCGGCAATCGCCCGGCATGCCGGGGCCAAGCATGTCGTCATCACCGATGTCTCCGACTACCGTCTCGCCCTTGCCAGCAGCGCCGGGGTCGACCTCGCCGTCAACGTCGCGACCACCCGGGTGAAGGACGCCCAACGTCGGCTGGGGATGCGCGAGGGCTTCGACATCGGGCTGGAGATGTCCGGGGCACCGACCGCGGTGGCCGAGATGCTTGCCAACCTCAACCACGGGGCTAAGGTCGCCATGCTCGGCCTGCCCAAGGACCCCTATCCGATCGACTGGTCGAGGGTGATCACCCACATGATCACCCTCAAGGGGATCTACGGGCGGGAGATGTTCGAGACCTGGTACCTCATGTCCTCGATGCTCGCGACGTCCGAGAAGCTGCGCTCCGCGGTCGCCTCGGTCATCACCCACCGCTATCCGGCGGACCGGTGGGCCGAGGCCTTCGCGGCGGCAGAAGCGGGCGAATGCGGGAAGGTCGTCCTCGACTGGAGTTGACCCGGGCGGTCCGCCCTCATCCGGGCTACACCCAGGTGGAGGGTCGATGCACCCAAGGGGAGACCGACCCCCTAGAGTGTCCCGCGTGCAGGACGAGGGGAGATCGTCGCTGCACCGCGACGCCGTCGTCGAGGCCGCGGTGCGAGTGCTCGCCGACCGGGGGGTAGCGGGGCTGAGTGACCATGCTGTCGACGCGGAATGCGCGCTGCCCGCAGGCACCACCCGCACGTTCTTCCCGGACCTCCCATCCCTGGTCACCGCGATCGTCGACGACCTCATCCGTCGGGACGGCGAGATCTGGACCAGCCTGGGCAGCCTGACCCCCACCTCGGTCGCCGATTTCGCCGACCGCATCGCCGGCTGGGTCGAGCGGGCACTCGCCGACCTCGTCGGCGCGAGAGCCCGCATCCAGCTCTTCCTCGGGGCTCCCGAGCGGGCGGCGGCCGGCCACGCGGCGATCCTCGAGGTCCTCGTGGTGGTCCTCGATGTCCTGCGGGTGCCCCAGCCGCACGATCGAGGTCGGCTGGTCGTCGACCTGGTCTCCGGGACGGTCCTGCACCACGGCAGCGTGCGACGAAGCGAGCCGTTCGACCCACCGACTTTCGCTGCCGGGGTCCGGCGGTTGCTGGCTGCGCGGTGACCGCACGGCATACCGTGTGAGGCGTAAGTGAGCCGTCTGTGAGGCGTATGCCGCGTGCCCGCCGATCGCGCGGCGCGCGCACCTCCCTCGTCGAAGGAGACGACGTGTACGGGCCTGTGAAGGACGAGTTGGCCGCCACCCTGGGGGAGATCCGCGCGGCGGGGCTCTACAAGAACGAGCGCGAGCTCACGACCCCGCAGTCGGCGCACGTGCGCACCCGCACCGCCGACTCGCTCAACTTCTGCGCGAACAACTACCTCGGGCTCGCCGACCATCCCGACGTGGTCGCCGCGGCGAAGGCCGCCCTCGACGAGTGGGGCTTCGGGATGGCCTCGGTGCGCTTCATCTGCGGCACCCAGACCCAGCACACCCGCCTCGAGCAGCGGCTCGCGGACTTCCTCGGCACCGAGGCGGCGATCCTCTACAGCTCGTGCTTCGACGCCAACGGCGGGGTCTTCGAGGTGCTCTTCGGCGAGGGCGACGCGATCGTGAGCGACGAGCTCAACCACGCGTCGATCATCGACGGGGTGCGCCTGGCCAAGGCGATGCGCTACCGCTACCGAAACGCCGACATGGCCGACCTGCGCGCCCAACTCGTCGCGGCCCGCGACGCGGGGGCGCACCGGGTCGTCGTCGTCACCGACGGGGTTTTCTCGATGGACGGCTCCTATGCGCCGCTGCCGGCGATCTGCGACCTCGCCGAGGAGTTCGGGGCGATGGTGCTCGTCGACGACTCGCACGCGGTGGGTTTCGTCGGGGCCGGTGGGCGGGGCACCCCCGAGCTGTTCGGCGTCGCCGACCGGGTCGACATCCTCACCGGCACCCTCGGCAAGGCGCTCGGTGGCGCTTCGGGCGGCTATGTGGCCAGCCACGGCGAGGTCGTCGAGTTGCTGCGCCAGCGCTCGCGGCCCTACCTGTTCTCCAATTCGGTCGCCCCCGCCGTCGTCGCCGGCTCGCTCGCGGCGCTCGACCTCGTCGCGAACTCCGGGCAGGCGCGGGAGCGGCTCGCGCGGCATACCGCGCTCTTCCGCACGCTCATGGGCGCGGCGGGATTCGACCTGCTCGGCGACGACGCCCACCCACATCCGATCACCCCGGTGATGTTCCCCGGGGAGGACGGCGCGCGGCGGGCCGCCGAGGTCGCCGACCACATGCTCGGCAGCGGCGTCTACGTCATTGCCTTCTCCTATCCCGTCGTGCCCAAGGGCCGGGCCCGGATCCGGGTGCAGCTCTCGGCGGCGCACACCGAGGACGACGTGCGCGCCTGCGTCGCGGCCTTCGTCGCCGCCCGCGACGCCGTCGGCTGACTGGGTGACCGGGCGGACTCAGCCGGGCGCGAGGAGGGCGGCCGCTTCGTCGACGGTGTCGACGAGGTGGAGCACGTCGCCCATCGGCCGGGATCCGGCCAGCGCGCAGGCCAGCGGCCAGGCCGGCACGACCCGCTCCCAGTGGTGGCGGCCGACGAGCACGAGCGGGGGCATCGCCCCTGGGCCCCCCTCGCCCGTTCGCCGGTAGTAGAGGCGGGTGGCCGCCTGGAAGATCTCCTGGACGGTGCCCGCCTCGCCGGGCAGGACGACGATCCCGGCCGTGCAGCGGGCGAGCAGCCCGTCCTCGCGCAGTGCGTTGGAGAAGTACTTCGCGATCCCCTCTCCGAAGACATTGGGCGGCTCGTGTCCGTAGAACCACGTGGGTATGCCGATCGAGCGCACCGCGGGCCGGGCCGGCCCCGCGGCGATCCGGTCGCGCACCCGCAGGGCGATCCGCGCCCAGGCGCCGACGTCGGGCTGGAAGCTCGGCACGGTGGCGAGCAGGCGCACGTCGCGCTCGAGGCTGCGCCGGTCGCGGGAGCGCGCGCCGAGGTTGGCGGCCTCCATCGCGCCCGGCCCGCCCCCGGTGGCCACGACCAGCCCCGCGTCGGCGAGCAGGAGGCCCAACCGGGCCGCCGCGGCATACACCGCGCTCCCGCGTTGGGCGGAGTGCCCGCCCATCACGCCCACGACCGGCAGCCCGTCGAGCACCTCGTCGAGGGCGTCGGTGATCGACTGGTCGTGGATCGCCCGCAACATCGTCGCGTAGGCGTCGCGGCCGCTGCGCCGGTCGAGGGTCCACGTGTGGGCACGGCCGTCGAGGGTGGCCGGATAGCCGCCGGGGCCGGTGAGACCGGCATAGAGCTCGTCGGCGGTGTAGAGGTGCGAGCGGTAGACGTCGAGCGGGGCGTGCGGGTCACTGGGGAAGACGATCGCGCCGTGCCGCACGAGATGGACGGTGAGGTGGGGGGACAGCTGCCCGCCGAGGACGACCAGATCGCCGAGGTCGGTGCGCTCGAGCAGCAGGTGCTCGACGCCGTGCAGGTCGAGATCCTGCAGCCGCAGACCCCCGAGCGGTTCGTTGCGCTCGAGGACCTCGCGCAGCACGTCGAGGCGCTCGATCTCCACGACGGCATGCTGTCAGACGGCGGCGGACCGGTCGACCGTTCGGCGCAGGGCGCCGCGATCCCGGCGCAGGATCGCCCACGATGCGAGTCGCTGTGGTGGCGAGCACACGGCATACGGGTGCAGGCTGACGCCCATGAGCGAGCAGACCGGTGCGTATCGACGCAACTACGACGCCAGCATCACCGACCGCGATGCCTTCTGGGCGCATGCGGCCCAGGACATCGACTGGATCACGCCGCCCACGAAGATCCTCGACGACAGCAACCCGCCGTTCTACCGGTGGTTCCCCGACGGCACGCTCAACACCTGCTTCAACGCCCTCGACCGGCACGTCGCCGGTGGCCGGGCCGACCAGGTGGCCATCCACTACGACTCGCCGGTCACCGGCACGAAGCGCTCCTACACGTATGCCGAGGTGCTGGCGGAGGTGCGCCGCCTCGCCGGAGCGCTCGCGGGCGCGGGCGTGGGCAAGGGCGACCGGGTCCTGGTCTACATGCCGATGGTCCCCGAGGCCGTCTTCGCGATGCTCGCCTGCGCACGGATCGGCGCGATCCACTCGGTCGTCTTCGGCGGCTTCGCGCCGGCCGAGGTCTCGGCCCGGATCGACGACGCCAAACCCAAGCTCATCCTCTCGGCCTCGTGCGGCATCGAACCCAACCGGGTCGTCCCCTACAAGCCCTTCCTCGACGAGGGCATCGCCCGGTCGGAGCACAAGCCCGACGCGGTCGTCGTCCTCCAACGCGACCAGGCACCGGCCGAGCTGGGGGAGCAGGACGTCGACTGGGCCGACTTCGTCTCCAGCCCGGCGGCCGACGCGGGCGCCGACTGCGTCGAGGTCGCCGCCACCGACCCGCTCTACATCCTCTACACCTCGGGGACGACCGGGAAGCCCAAGGGCATCTACCGCGACAACGGGGGCCATGCCGTGGCCCTGCGCTGGTCGATGCGCAACATCTACGACGTGTCGCCGGGCGAGACGATGTTCACCGCCTCCGACGTCGGCTGGGTCGTCGGGCACTCCTACATCGTCTACGCCCCGCTGCTCACCGGCGCGACGACGATCGTCTACGAGGGTAAGCCGGTCGGGACCCCCGACGCGGGCGCCTTCTGGCGGATCCTCGCCGACTACGGCGCGGTGACGATGTTCACCGCACCGACGGCCTTCCGGGCGATCAAGAAGGAGGACCCGGAGGCGATCATGCTCGCCGGGCACGACCTGTCCGGCTTCCGCCAGCTCTTCCTCGCGGGGGAGCGCCTCGACCCCGACACCTACCACTGGGCGACCGACCAGCTCGGCAAGCCGGTCATCGACAACTGGTGGCAGACCGAGACCGGCTGGCCGATCGCCGCGAACTGCGTGGGCCTCGAGCGGCTCCCGATCAAGGCGGGCTCGCCCTCGGTCGCCGTGCCGGGCTACCAGGTGCAGATCCTCGACGCGACGGGGGAGCAGTTGCCCGCCGACACCGAGGGTTCGATCGCGATCAAGCTCCCGCTGCCCCCGGGCACCTTCCCCACGTTGTGGCAGGACGACGAGCGCTATGTCTCGTCCTACCTGTCCGCTTATCCGGGCTACTACCTCACCGGCGACGGCGGCTACATCGACGCCGACGGCTACATCTACGTGATGGGCCGCACCGACGACGTGCTCAACGTCGCGGGACACCGGCTCTCGACCGGTTCCATCGAGGCCGCTCTTGCCGGGCACCCGGCGGTGGCCGAGTGCGCGGTCATCGGTGTGCACGACGACTTCAAGGGCCAGATCCCGCGGGCCCTCGTCGTGCTCAAGACCGGCGTCGACGCGGCCGCCGACGGCGACCGGATCACAAAGGAGCTCGTCGAGCGGGTGCGGGCCGAGGTCGGTGCGGTGGCCTCGCTGCGTCAGGTCGACATCGTCGGGGCCCTGCCCAAGACCCGTTCGGGCAAGATCCTGCGCAAAACGATGCGCGAGATCGCCGACGGTCACGTGCCGGCCGTGCCGGCGACCATCGAGGACGCGAGCGTGCTCGACCGACTCAAGCCTGTCCTGCACCCGGAGCCCTGACTCGAGCTCTGACCAGGGGCGGCTGCCTGCCGCGCCCTTCGGCTGCCGCGCCCCTCGGCTGCCGCGCCCTTCGGCTGCCGCGCCCCTCGGCTGCCGCGTCCCCCTGCTCCCGCTATGCCGATCGTGCGTCCTGGCGCACGATCCGCATAGCGCCGGGGGACAGCTTGATCGTGAACCCGCCAGCGCCCTGTCAGTGCCCGGTGAGCGCCGTCAAGGCGCGGCCGAGCAGGGCGGGGCGGCCGGTGATCGACTCCTCGCGGTCGGCCCAGCCGGCGACCCGCAGGCCCGCGTTGACTCCGAGCCACCGTAGCGGTTCGGGCTCCCACGACGGCGACACGTGCCCGACCCAGGGGAGCCGGGTGAGCGGCGTCGAGCGGCCGAGCACGAGGTCGGCCAGGGTCCGCCCGGCGAGGTTGCTCGCCGCGACCCCGTCGCCGACATAGCCCCCGGCCCAGCCCAGCCGCGCCACCGGGTCGTAGCCCACCGCCGGATGCCAGTCCCGGGCGATCCCCAACGGTCCGCCCCATCGGTGGGTCACGGCATACCCGCGCAGCACGGGGAAGAGTTCGCGCAGCGTCCGCTCGAGCTCCGCGAAGACGCCTGGCTCCGAGTCGAATTCGGGCCGGATCGACGAACCCCAGTGATAGGGCGCGCCGCGTCCGCCGAAGGCGATCCGGTCGTCGTCGGTGCGCTGGCCATAAATGATGACCTGCCGGTGATCGGAGAAGGTCTCCCGCCGGGCGAGCCCGATCTCGTCCCAGACCGCGTGCGGCAGCGGCTCGGTGGCGATCATGAGCGAGTAGACCGGCGCGATCCGGCGCCGAAGTCCGGTGAGACGCGCCGTCCACGCCTCGGTCGCTCGCACTGTATGCCGGGTGCGCACCACCGCGCCCGAGTCGAGCACCACCCGCCCGGGCGTCGCCGACGCCACCGGCGCTCCCTCGACGATCACCCCGCCCAAGCGCCGCACCGCGACAGCGAGCCCGTCGACCAGTCGGCGCGGGTGCACCCGCGCGCAGTGCGGGTTGTAGGTCGCCCCCAGGAGCCCGGCCATGCGCACCCGCTCGCGCGCCTGCGACAGGTCGAGCCAGACCGTCCCGTCGCCCCACCGTGCGCCCGCCGCGGCATACGCGCGGGCGCGTTCGACCTGCGCCGGTGAGCGCGCGCCCATCACGACCCCACCCTGACGGAAGCCGCAGTCGATCGCCTCGCCCGCGCAGACGGCGCCGATCTCGGTGACCGTCGCGCGCAGGGCGGCCAGCATCGATCGCGCTGCAGCGTCACCGGACTCGCTCGCCAACGTCGACCCCGACACCGGCCAGAGAGCCGAGACCCAGCCCCCGTTGCGTCCGCTGGCACCGAAGCCGACCTGTTCGGCCTCGAGCACGCAGACCGACAGCGAGGGTTGGGCCCGCAGCAGGTAGTAGGCGCTCCAGAGCCCCGTATAGCCCCCGCCGACGATGCAGACGTCGACCATCTCCGGCAATCCGGCGGGCAGCGTGGGCGGGGACGAGGCAACCGCGCGATCAGGTATGCCGTCCCACCAGAGTGGGCGCGACGGGGCCGCGCCGCTCAGAGGTGGCGCTCCGCGTCGGCGAGCACCGAACGCAACCGCGCGGTGATGTCGTCGAACTCCGCCTGACCGATGATGAGCGGGGGAGCGAGTTGGACGACCGGGTCGCCGCGGTCGTCGGCCCGGCAGTAGAGGCCCGCGTCGAACAGCGCCTTGGACAGGTAGCCGCGCAGCAGCCGTTCGCATTCGGTGTCGTCGAAGGTCTCGCGGGTGGCTTTGTCCTTGACCAATTCGATCCCGTAGAAGAAGCCCTCGCCGCGGACATCGCCGACGATCGGCAGGTCGAGCAGCGTCTCGAGGGAGGCCCGGAAGGCCGGCGCGGTCTCGCGGACGTGCGCGTTGAGTCCTTCGCGCTCGAAGATGTCGAGGTTGGCCATCGCCACCGCGCACGAGATCGGGTGTCCGCCGAAGGTGTAGCCGTGCGGGAAGTAGGTCGTGTCCTGGCGGAAGGGCTCGAAGAGCCGGTCGCTCACGATCATGCACCCGAGCGGCGCATAGCCGGAGGTCACACCCTTGGCGGTCGTGATGATGTCGGGGACGTAGCCGAGCTGGTTGCAGGCGAAGTAGTCGCCGATCCGCCCGAACGCGCAGATGGTCTCGTCGGACACGAGCAGCACGTCGTTGGCGTCGCAGATCTCGCGCACCCGGTCGAAGTAGCCGGGCGGCGGCGGGAAGCAGCCGCCGGAATTCTGCACCGGCTCGAGGAAGACGGCGGCGACGGTCTCCGGGCCTTCGAATTCGATGGCCTCGGCGATCCGGTCGGCCGCCCACAGGCCGAAAGCCTTGGGGTCGTCACGGAGGTGTTCGGGTGCCCGGTAGAGGTTCGTGTTGGGCACCTTGTGACCGCCCGGCACGAGCGGCTCGAAGACCGCCTTCGCGGCGGGTATGCCGGTGATGGACAGAGCACCCTGCGGCGTGCCGTGGTAGGCGATCGAGCGGCTGATCACCTTGGTCTTCAACGGTTTTCCGGTGAGCTTGAAGTACTGCTTGGCCAGTTTCCACGCCGACTCGACGGCCTCGCCACCGCCGGTGGTGAAGAAGACCCGGTTGAGGTCTCCCGGGGCGTAGTGGGCCAACCGCTCGGCCAGCTCGATCGCCCGGGGGTGGGCATAGGACCAGAGCGGGAAGTAGGCGATCTTGCCGAACTGCTTCATCGCCGCCTCGGCCAGCTCCGCGCGTCCGTGGCCCACCTGCACGGTGAACAGGCCGGACAGCCCATCGAGGTAGCGGTTGCCCCGGTCGTCCCAGATGTAGGCACCCTCGCCCTTGACGATGATCGGCACGTTGTGGGCGGCGTGCGGCAGCCCGGGCTGGTCCTCGAAGACCGAGTGCCGGGTGAAGTGCATCCACAGGTGGTCGCGAGCCGCCTCGGAGTAGAGCTTGCCGGTGGCCGTGTGATAGTCGGAGCTGGGCTCCCAGATGTCGGCCGGGTAGATCGTCATCGCGTTCCCCAGTTGTAGTGCTGCTTGTTTAGCTCGAGATAGACGAAGGTCTCGGTCGCGGTCACCCCGGACAGCGTCCGGATCCGGCGCGAGATCACCTCGAGCAGATGGGCGTCGTCCTCGCAGACGACCTCGGCGAGCACGTCGAAGGAGCCGGCGGTCGTCACGACATAGGCGACCTCGGGGATCGCGCTCAGCTGCTCGGCGACCGTCGTGATGTCGCCGCTCGCCTTGACGCCGACCATCGCCTGTCGTTGGAAGCCGACCTGGAGGGGATCGGTGACGGCGACGATCTGGACGACGCCTCCGTCGACGAGCCGTTGGACCCGTTGCCGGACAGCCGCTTCGGAGAGTCCCACGGCGAGTGCGATGGCGGCATAGGATCGCCGGCCGTCTTCCTGGAGTTGCTCGATGATCGCCTTGGAGATCTCGTCGAGGGTGACGGTCGGACCGCGCCGGGGGCGGCGCCGCGCGGGGGTCGGCGGGGTCATGGGGTCTGATGGTGGCCCCCGGCGCTGCCCTGCGCAAGACCCACGCGCCGGTCCGCAGTGCGGATTCAGCGGTCGAGCAGACTTCCTGGGCTAGAAAACGGAGAGAATCGGGCGCGCCTCTACCGAAATCGTCGCCCTGCCGCTACATTTCCCGCAACCGTGCCGGTCCCGCACACGGCGAGTTGGAGCCAGCCGAGGCAGCGCAGCAGTGCAGAAGGAGCGTCCATGACCCACAGCCCCCGTGTCCTGCGCAACCACGTGGGTGGCGGCTACCTCGACGCCGCGGGCGAGGCGCGCACGGACATCGTCAACCCGGCCACGGCGCAGGTCGTCGCCTCGGCACCCGTCTCCGGTCAGGAAGACGTCGACCGGGCGTATGCCGCCGCCGATGCCGCCTTCGCCGAGTGGGGCCGCACCACCCCGCGCCAGCGCCAGGAGGCGCTGCTGAAGTTCGCCGACGCCATCGAGGCCCGCGCCGACGAGTTCGTCGCGCTCGAGGGCGAGAACACGGGCAAGCCCCACGCGCTCACTGCGAGCGAGGAGGTGCCGCCGATGCTCGACCAGTTGCGCTTCTTCGCCGGCGCCGCCCGTGTCCTCGAGGGTCGCTCGACCGGGGAGTACATGCCCGGCCACACCTCGTGGATCCGCCGCGAGCCGATCGGGGTCATCGGCCAGGTCACCCCGTGGAACTACCCGATGATGATGGCGATGTGGAAGATCGCCCCGGCCCTGGCCGCGGGCAACACCGTCGTGCTCAAGCCGAGCGACACGACGCCGGAAACCACCCTGCTGCTCGCCGAGATCGCCGCCCCCTACTTCCCGGCCGGCACCTTCAACGTCGTCACCGGCGACCGCGACACCGGCCGGATGGTCGTCTCGCACTCCCGCGCCGACATGGTCGCGATCACCGGATCGGTCCGCGCCGGAGCGCAGGTGGCCGCAAGCGCCGCCGAAGGACTCAAGCGGGTCCACCTCGAGCTGGGCGGCAAGGCCCCGGTCATCGTCTTCGACGATGCCGACATCGACGCGGCCGTCGAGGGCATCGCGATCGCCGGCTACTTCAACGCCGGACAGGACTGCACGGCCGCGACCCGGGTTCTCGCCGGACCCCGGATCCACGACGACTTTGTTGCGGCGCTCGCGGCATACGCGAAGGACAACGCGAAGGTGGGCATGCCGGAGGACGAGGACGCGCTCTTCGGCCCGGTGAACAACCCGGGCCAGCTCGCGCGCGTCCAGGGCTTCCTCGAGCGGCTGCCCGGGCACGCGAGCGTCCAGGCGGGCGGCAACCGGGTCGGCGCGCTCGGCGACGGCTACTTCCTCGAGCCGACCGTCGTCTCCGGCCTCCACCAGGACGACGAAGCGATCCAGAACGAGATCTTCGGCCCGGTCATCACCGTCCAGCGCTTCACCGACGAGGACGAGGCGCTGCGCTGGGCCAACGGGGTCGACTACGGTCTTGCCTCGTCGGTGTGGACCAAGGACTTCGGGCGTGCGATGCGGATGTCGCGCTCGCTCGACTTCGGGTGCGTGTGGATCAACACGCACATCCCCATCGTCGCCGAGATGCCCCACGGCGGCTACAAGAACTCGGGCTACGGCAAGGACCTGTCCATGTACGGGCTCGAGGACTACACGCGGATCAAACACGTGATGGCCAACATCGAGGCCTGATCGCAGACTCTCCCCACCGAGGTATGCCGTGCGGGGGCTCGGCGTCCACGCACACGGTGGTCCTCCGGACCACCCGGCACCAACCCGACCGGTCCTGTTGCGGGACGGCCGACGAAGGGAAGGACCCTCATGGCTCGACGATTGCCACCCCCCGATCAGGGGGTCCGGGCGCTGCTGCGGATGACCGGGCGCAACCCGATGACGCGCCGCCAGGTGCTCGCCGGGATGGGCCTGGCCGGGTCCGCCGCCGGTCTGGCTGCCTGTGCGCCGCCGCTGCCGCCCGCGGGCGGTGGCGCACCGACCCTCGCGTTGCCGGTGGACAAGAGCGCCACCGAGAAGACGGTCGCCTGGGCCAACTGGACGGCATACCTCGACCAGGACGAGGCGGCCACCACCTATCCCACCCTCGAGGCCTTCATGAAGGAGACGGGGATCACCGCGACCTATGCGGTCGACATCGAGGACAACGACGCCTATGTCGCCAAGGTCAAACCCCAACTCCAGGCCGTGCCCCCGCAAGACATCAACCGTGACATCTTCACGCTCACCGACTGGATGGCCAACCGGGTGATCCGCGACGGTCTGGTGCAGCCGCTGGACCTCATCCACATGCCCAACGTCGGGCGGCTGCGCGAGTCGCTCAAGGACGTGTCCTTCGACCCGGGCCGCAAGTGGTCGATGACCTGGCAGAGCGGCTTCGCCGGGATCGGCTACGACAAGGAGAAGGTGGGCCGCGAGCTCAAGAGCATCGCCGACCTCTGGGCCCCCGACCTCAAGGGCAAGGTCGTGACGCTCAGCGAGATGCGCGACACCGTCGGGCTCATCATGCAGACCCAGGGGGTCGACATCTCCGGGTCGTTCACCAAGGACCAGGTGGCCACGGCGATGGACGAGGTCTCCAAGCGAGTGGCCGACGGGAGCATCCGACGGATCAAGGGCAACTCATATCTGGAGGATCTCAAGAGCGGGAATGCCATCGCCGGGATCGTCTGGAGCGGTGACCTGTTCGTGCTGCGGGCCGAGACCGAGAACGACAACTGGGAGTTCGTCATCCCCGACTCCGGCGGCACCTTTTGGAGCGACAACATGATGATCCCCCTCACCTCGACCCACCGGCGGAACGCCATGAAGCTCATCGACTACTACTACCGACCGGATGTCGCCGCGCAGGTCGCGGCCTACGTCAACTACGTCTGCCCGGTCGAGGGGGCGCAGGAGGAGATGAAGAAGATCGACGCCGAGCTCGCCGAGAGCCCGTTCATCTTCCCCTCCGAGCAGTGGATCGCCGAGCACAAGATCCAGGGCTTCCGGGCCCTCAACGCCCAGGAGGACGCCGACTATTCGGCGATGTGGGCGAAGGTGGTGGGCAACTGATGGCCGGCTTCCGGGAGGCGCAGGGCGACCTCGTCCTCGAGAACGTCACCAAGGCGTTCGCCAAGTTCACCGCCGTCGACGACCTGTCCCTCACCGTGCCGCGTGGCTCGTTCTTCGCCCTGCTCGGACCGTCCGGGTGCGGCAAGACGACGACCCTGCGAATGGTCGCCGGGCTCGAGCAGCCGACCAGCGGTCGGATCCGGATCGGGGAGACCGACCTCACCGGCTCGCGGCCCTACGAGCGGCCGGTCAACACCGTCTTCCAGTCCTATGCCCTCTTCCCGCACCTCACCGTGCGCGACAACGTCGCCTTCGGCCCGAAGCGACGCGGGGTGAAGGACGCCCTCGCCCAGGCCGACGCGACCCTCCAGCTGGTCCAGCTCACCCACCTGGCCGGTCGCAAGCCGACCCAGCTGTCCGGTGGTCAGCAGCAGCGGGTCGCCGTGGCGCGGGCCCTGGTCAACCAGCCCGAGGTGCTCCTGCTCGACGAACCGCTCGGCGCGCTCGACCTCAAGCTGCGCCGGGAGATGCAGGTGGAGCTCAAGCGGATCCAAACCGAGGTCGGGCTCACCTTCGTCCACGTCACCCACGACCAGGAGGAGGCCATGACGATGGCCGACACGGTCGCAGTGATGAACCTCGGCAAAATCGAACAGCTCGGCCCGCCCGAGGTGCTCTACGACCTGCCCCGCACGAAGTTCGTCGCCAACTTCCTCGGCCAGTCCAACATCCTCACCGGCCACGTCGACGACAGCGACGGGGAGAACGTCGTCGTCTCGGCCGCCCACCACAAGCTGCGGTTGCGCAAGAGCCGAGCCGCAGCCGGGACCGGCGACATCGCCTTCGGGGTGCGTCCGGAGAAGACCCGGCTGCACGACAGCGACCCCGGCGCGGCGCTGGCCGGCAGCGGCATCGGCCCGGGCACCCTCGTCGACGTCTCGTTCACGGGTGTCGCCACCCAATACCTCGTCGACGTCCCCGAGGCCGGCCGCTGGGCGGTTTACGAGCAGAACCTCGACCTCGATCGGATCGAGAGCCGACCGGGCGACACCGTGTGGATCAGCTGGGACCCTGGGCATGCCTTCGGGGTGCGGCCGTGAGCGCGCTCGCGCACATCGGGGGGACGACCGGCGGCGGGCACCCGGTGGCCGCCCCCGAGCCGACCGCACGGGCGGGCGCCAAGGCCTACCTGCTGCTGCTTCCCGGGCTGCTCTGGTTGCTCGTCTTCTTCGTCGCGCCGCTCGTCCAGCTCGCGACCGTCTCGCTGCAGTCGCAGTTCCCCGGCTATCCGGGCTACTACTACCGCAACGTGGACTTCGGCAACTATCTCCGCGCGATCACCGAGTACTGGCCGCACTTCGTGCGGTCGCTGCTCTTCGCCGGACTGGCCACCTTCTTCGCCTTCGTCCTGGCCTATCCGCTCGCCTATGCGATGGCTTTCAAGGCCGGCAAGTGGCGCGGGGTCATGATGATCTGCGTCATCGCGCCCTTCTTCACCTCGTTCATCCTGCGCACGGTCGCCTGGCGGCAGATCCTCGCCGACGAGGGCCCGGTCGCGAGTGTGCTGAACACGCTCCACGTGCTGCCGGGTGGCCACATCACCGAGACGTGGGTCGCGGTGGTCGCCGGCCTCACCTACAACTTCCTGCCGTTCATGGTGCTGCCGATCTACGCGAGCCTCGAACGGGCCGACCCCAAGGTCATCGAGGCCGGCGGAGACCTCTACGCCAACGGCTTCACGACCTTCCGCACGGTGACGCTGCCGATGTCCATGCCGGGCGTGCTGGCCGGCACCCTGCTCACCTTCATCCCCGCCGCGGGGGACTACGTCAACGCCGAACTGCTCGGCTCGGACATCTCGACGAAGATGGTCGGCAACGGCATCGAGAGCCAGTTCTTCCGGGTGCTCGGCGGCTATCCCATCGCGGCCGCCCTCTCCTTCACCCTCATGGCCGTCATCCTCGCCCTCGTCTTCCTCTATGTGCGCAAGTACGGGACGGAGGAACTGCTGTGAGCCTCGGCCAGCGGGTGCGCGTGTGGGTCGCCGAACACTTCGCGATGATCGTCGCCATCCTCGTTCTTCTCTACCTCTTCCTGCCGGTGGCCTACACCTTCGTCTTCTCGTTCAACAACTACAAGAAGTCGAACATCGTGTGGAACCCGGAGGGCTCGCCGACCCTCGACCACTGGCGCAATCCTTGTGGGGCACAGGGAATCTGTGAGGCACTCGGGGTTTCGCTCCAGGTGGGGGCCATCGCCACCGTCGTGGCGACCGTCCTGGGAACGATGCTGGCGTTCGCACTCGTGCGCCACCGGTTCCGGGGCCGGGGGGCCGGCAACATTCTCGTCTTCATCCCCATGGCTACCCCCGAGATCGTCCTGGGCGCGTCCCCAGGGCCTCGGCAAAGTCGGTTCATGAGGTTGCGATGAGGGTGATCGGGCGTCTGGAATCTCGGGCGTGATGTCGGAGTCCGGCGGTGATGCTGGTCC